>Ga0307492_10000174_pt1 | contig 28753 bp, 29 predicted proteins | sample SI3LmetaG_FD_202365 | JGI IMG/M metagenome (GOLD analysis project Ga0307492, IMG submission 202365) | Sea-ice brine microbial communities from Beaufort Sea near Barrow, Alaska, United States - SI3L | ecosystem: Environmental > Aquatic > Marine > Coastal | place: USA: Alaska | collected 2017-05-06 | reverse complement strand
TGACATTCTCGTTCAGAAACGCAAAGATAAGAAAGCGGCGAAACGATTCTTCAAAAAGTTACTCAAAGGCCAGAAAGCCTCGCCAATCAAGATAGTCACGGATAAATTACGCAGTTATTCAGCCGCCAAAAATGAGCTGATACCGAGTGTAGAGCACTCAACCCAGCAATACGAGAACAACGGATGTGAACTTTCCCATCAACTTTGTCGACAACAGGAAAGGCAGATGAGGAAGTTTAAATCACAAGGCCAAGCTTAACGATTTCTCGCCTGTCATGGCGTGATTAATAATATATTTAGGTTAGATCGCCATTTAATGAAAGCAACACATTACATAATATTTCGTGACCGTGCGTTCGTTGAGTGGGGAAGGGTGAGTTGTGTCCACATATTGACATAAGTAGCCAATTTGCCATTTAGTTCATCCAAGTTCGTTAACTTGACAGTAACATTTCAATTACCAAGTGGCCATTTTCTTTTGTCGCAAACTGAAGTTGGCGATAGGCGATGAGCAATGTTTATGGTCTCCTAAGTTATTGGTTAAGAAACCTGATTTTATTATCAACGCTGAGCGATCGATTTGGTAGTACTCTGTGCACTCCCTTAGACCAGTTTGATAATTACGAATAGGTTTCGAGTAAACAAAGAGCCACACTCCTTTCTGATTTGAACTTTTATAAATATTTTCTAAATCTTTACCGTGGTGACCTCCCATGGACACTCTTCCATAGTTTTGATACAAGAGCTCAAAACGATCAATTCCCTGTATCCAATATTCTGAACTAACCAATTTTTTCGTCGAGTTTCCCATAAAGTAGATTTTAGTAGGTTTCCCTTTATACAAAATTAATTTATCAAGAGGAGAGCCTATCCAACTTACTGTATTTTGGTAGGTTCTAAGGTGCTGATTAAATACAGGTGGGTGGCAGCCTACTAAGATAACGCAAAGTAAAGAGATAAAAAAAATTCTTTTGGAATAATTATGGTGACCACACATAGTCTAAATTCTCCGGTTCACTAATATTTCATATTCGAATGAAATTACTCTAAAAAGATTGAAAATAAGATCTATCTAGAAATAAAAGATTTTGGTATTGCCCAAACAAAAAGAGATGCCACGAGGGTTGTAGCTGTTTTAGATGGCTCCTGAATTAATATTCGAAAGTTACAATTGAGTGCACCAAATGCAAGCTTAATTGCATATCGACTATTACCGTTTTTAATAGCGCGACGAGCCAAGTAACGAAGTTGGTAAGCTCTTGCCAAACTGCGCCACTTCGAGATTCTCTTAGGCGCTATAATTGCTATTTTATCAACGACTTTCGTCCAGGAATCTAATTGCTTATCGAGATTGGCGGAAAGCCCTGAGGCGTTAACACGATATTGTGTTAAACATTTATTGATTCCCTCAAACTCTAGATCTGATCTAACAAAAATTCTCATCCAGTACTCAACATCTTCTGACTGCGTAAAAGTCTCGTCGAAATAACATCTTTCAAGTTTACCTTTATGAATTCGTTGGAAACTTACTTCCTCTAGAACTGACCTTCTAATGACTGGTGATGAACCGTTTCCAATAGGGTTCCTACAGATAATATCTCTAAAGTTTATATCCCTAGTTTTGGCGGCTTGATTGATACCTAGCGAATTCCCCGCTTCATCAATCAATGTGGAATGACTATAGCTGACGCCAATGTGACTATTGCAGTTCAAGTGAAGAACATGGCTTTCTAGTTTGAATTTGCTCCAAACATCATCAGAGTCAAGGAACGCAACATATTCTCCGGTCGCGGCTCTAATCCCTGTATTTCGAGCGCCAGCGAGGCCTCTATTTATTTGCTTTATAATCTTAATTTTTGGGTCCGAAAATTGACTGTAGATAGATTTTGAACTATCCGTGGATCCATCATCTACAATAATCAATTCGAAATTTTTGTAGCTTTGGTTGAGTACGGATACGATTGCTGTTCGGATATATTTTTCTACATTGTAGACGGGCATTACAACTGATATCTTTTTCATTTACTCTCTCCTAATACTACTACTTACGTTCTAAACTATTTTGCAGAAACCGTGCCAAGCTAAAATAGCAGTGGAATACGCTAACTTCATCTTGAATCAATGATTACAGATTCAATAAGAGAACTGCTATGATTAATCAAGTAAGCAATATTCATATTAAATAAATTGGGAAAAAATCATGTCAAAGAGATTCATAAGCATTCGAAGATTGGCATATCGTATTGCCTATTTCGGATGGAAAATTCTAAAACGCTTTTTTCTAAAAGAAACAGAAGGTTCACAAGTGGTAGTCCGATATAATAATAAAATTCTACTAGTTAAAACTTGCTATCGAAAAACCTATAGCTTTCCGGGAGGCTATGTAAATAGAGGCGAATTACCTAAGGAAGCTGGAATTAGAGAGCTCTGTGAAGAAACAGGGCTTACGTTAGAATTCAATACTGTGAACTTCAAATGTAGACATTCCGTTATCCAAAATGGAACTGAATGTTCTGATAATTTTTTTGAAGCTAGATTAGAACATGACCCAAGCATCCATTTAAAAATCGATAATGTAGAAATCATTGAAGCCTCTTTTTTTGAACTCGAGTATTTATCGCAGTTAGATTTAGACTATAACGTAATTGAATATATCGATCGTTTTTTAAACAATCTTACAATTAAATAAATTTGCATTTTGTTATTCAAAATGAATTGCAAAATGCGAATTTATAATTATAAAAGTGAATACCCTTTTCGCAAATATTTTTATTTTTTCAACAAACACTAGGTTTTTCGACATGTTGAGACGCGTTTATAAGAAATTGTAAAAAACGGTATCGAAGTTGCAAAAGTCATATTACTACTCGAATATAATGAGGTTTAATATGAACTTACCAATACAGAAAGCTGAACAGTTAATCACTAAAAATGACAATCAAATAGAGAGCAAATATTACTCAACGAAGAGTTGCACAGAAAAAAATGTCCAAAACAGTCTTTTCAATATAGATATTTGGAATGGAACAATGAGCAAAGCAGTCGACTGGATTACTGCTCGGGCAGTTTCAGGAGCAAACACTCAAATTGGTTTTGTTAACGCTAACAATCTCAATATAGCCTTTAGAGATTCTGTACTTACTAAACATTATCAAGCATGTGACCGCATATTTGCTGACGGCAGTGGTGTCAGTTTGGCCGCTAACATTGCATGGCCAAAAGAAAAAACTATTAAAGATAATATAAATGGAACCGATCTTTTTCCTGCCTTGTGTAAAGAGCTAGAGAAAGAAGGAATGGGCATCTATTTACTGGGTGCATCTAAGGACGTCGCTCGACGTGTCGCAATCAATTTGAATCAGACTAATCCGACATTAAAGATTTGTGGATATCATGATGGTTACTTGCGTGACGAACTAACTAATAGAAGAGTTATCAAAGATATTAATCAATCGACAGCGTCGGTACTTCTAGTCGCAATGGGAACGCCTCTTCAAGAGACCTGGCTAGACCGAAATGGTAACGATATATCTGTTCCTGTAAAAATGAGCGTTGGAGGGCTTTTCGATTTTTACTCGGGTCGTGTTTCTAGAGCGCCTAGTTGGATTCGAAATATCGGTTGTGAATGGATGTGGAGGCTAGCGATCGAGCCCAAGCGAATGTGGAAACGTTATATATTAGGTAATCCTCTATTTCTTTATCGTGTGGTGAAGGAAGCAATCTCTAGAAGATTAAACACTTGTAAAAATAAGTCGCAAAAAGACCAATCGCTAGATCAATTTACTAGCGTTAGCCTAAAGCGAGTCTTTGATGTCGTTATATCCAGTGTAGGTCTAGTTTTATTTTCTCCTATCTTGTTTGCTATAGCTTTATGTATTGTATTAGAGTCCGATGGTAGTCCGATGTATACCCAAACGCGAGTCGGAAAGTCCGGTCGTTTGTTTCGATTCTGGAAATTTAGATCCATGGTTAAGTCTGCACATCAAATTAAAAAAACTCTAATGGGAAATAATGATTCCGCAGGAGGCGTACTTTTTAAAATAAGGAAAGACCCTAGAGTTACTCGTTTCGGACAATTCCTACGACACTACTCTCTAGATGAACTTCCACAATTGTGGAACGTTTTAATTGGCGATATGTCACTAGTCGGTCCTCGACCGGCCCTAGAGGAAGAAGTTTCACTCTATTCAGAATTAGATAGAGAGCGGTTACAAGTACTTCCTGGAATTACTTGTTTTTGGCAAATTAGTGGTCGCTCTGATCTGAGCTTTAATCAACAAATATCACTAGATAGGATGTATATTAGAAAACAATCTTTCCTCACAGACCTTAAAATTCTAGTTTTTACACTACCAGCTGTAATATCTGGGAAAGGCGCTTATTGACTGTTAGTGAAATCGATAACACAGGAGGGTTTCATGAAAAATCTTAATGCCGCTATTTAGCTCGACCTCTTGGAATATGAACTATAATAAGATCATCGTAATTATAAGATTAGCCTACATTATTTTAATTGCTAAAAAATCGTGTTCTAGTTATTAAAAATTCAGAGGAACTGGCATTTGGCCGAAACCCATTACCAAACTAGCGAAGAGCAATTGGATATCTTTTCCCAGTTTGCTATCGACTTAGTCAATATAATCGATAAAGACCAACTTCTATGGCTAGTCGCCAGAGAGGTGGTGAGTAAACTAGGATTCGTTGACTGTGTTATTTACGAGATTTTGCAAGAGAGTGGCCGTCTAACACAAAAGGCTGCCTATGGGATTAAAAATCCATATCAAGAGGTTATTATCAATCACTTAGAAATACCGATTGGTAAAGGCGTAACTGGAACAGTCGCTCAATCCGGAGAAGCAACGATTATTGCGGATTCGAGTTTGGATCAAAACTACATCATGGACGTAGAAAGTAATTTTTCAGAAATCACCGTTCCTATAATCTATAACAAAAGAGTATACGGAGTAATTGATTGTGAAGATCCTAGACGAGATTATTTTGGTCAAGCTCATCTGAGAGCGCTTGAAACAATAGCGGCAATGGTGAGCTCGAAGTTGCTGCAGTTCGAAATGAATACACAATTAAAGGACACCAATCGGGCGCTAAATGAAGAAATAGGTAAGGGTAAATTAATTGAATCTAAACTCAAAAACCATAGGGATTTACTTGAACTCGAAGTTGAGAGAAGAACGTCTGATTTACAATCTTGGAATGATGAACTGATTAAAGAAATTAACAATAAGCTGCACGCGGAGGCCCAAATGAGATCTAACGAAGAGCTACTTCATCAATCTGCAAAAATGGCATCTATCGGTATTTTGGCGGCTGGGATGGCTCACGAGATCAATAATCCAATCGCATTTGTGAATAGTAATCTGCAATCAATCGAAGAAATGTTAGAAGATTTAGAATCTACAAATGACTATCATCCATCAAATAATAGACGGGAAGCTTTAGATTCCATCGATAAAGAAGTATTAGTGAAAAAAAATAAATTAGCCGAATTTGTTCAGGAGCTTCCAGCTATGGTTAAATCGGCTCTTGACGGTACCTCGAGAGTCATACAGATAGTCTCTGAACTGACGGAATATTGTCATCAGGATGCTGAAGGCAGAGCAATACAGAATATTAACCTGTTAACCGATAAGGCGATTTCTCTAGCCACTAATGAGTTAAAATATAAAGCGCACGTCAACAGATATTACTCTGACTTGTCAATGGTATACTGCTGGGGTGACAAACTAGTTCAAGTATTCTTGAATTTGATTGTGAATGCTGCTCAAGCTATTGATGACTTCGGAGAGATCAATATCTCGACCAGTCAAATGAATGATTCCGTCATTATTCGAATTTGTGATAATGGTAATGGGATGTCGGATGAAACTAAAGAGAAAATATTTGACCCGTTCTTTACCACAAAAGAAGTTGGGATTGGTACAGGTTTAGGTATGCATATTTCCTATAACATAGTTAAAAATCATAATGGAAAAATAAGGGTCAGAAGTGAACTAGGTAAGGGAACAGAAATTAGTATTTCGATACCAGTTGAAAAAGAAAACTTTAGCTAAAACTACTATCTGTGCGTATTCTTTAAAAAAGATACAGATCTTAACACTGTTAAATTGCTCATAAATATGGCTTATACGATAGGGGAATTGAACAAAGTGAATCAAATATTGACTGAAAACCAGCCACGTATTTTATGTGTTGACGACGAAATCGAAGTCTTAGAGTCACTAGAAAGAGTATTGCGCCGAGCTGGGTATCGAGTTGATGTCCAATGTTCTCCAATTGAAGCATTGCGAAATATAGTGGATAAACAATACGATATCATTATTTCTGATATGAGAATGCCCGAAATGAATGGTGCGAGCTTCTTGGAGGAAAGCCAAAAATTGTCGCCGAGTTCAATGAGAATTCTCTTAACCGGTTATTCAGATCAAGAATCTACCGTGAAGGCAATAAACGAAGGAAAAATATTTAGCTATATAAAAAAACCGTGGGATAACAGTGAGTTTCGAGAGGTAGTAGCAAGTGCTCTAAAACAAAAGCAAGATAACGACCAACCCAACAAAATCTTAAAGTTAGAAAAACAGATTTCTAAAGCACTGATGCGCTCATACAGTTCTCTAACTAATGAAGTTACAGAAGCGAATGCATGTTTACGAGAGACTAGTTCGATTTTGGAAATTACGAAGACTGAATTACAAAATTCTCACCAACAAACGGTGAAGGTTTTTTCACAGCTACTCGCACTAAAATGTGGCCAGAAAATTGAAGCGAAAGCAATGATGGTTGAACATAGTCGTTTTATTTGTGACGCAGTTGGCTTTCGTAAAACTATCAAACATGATCTAGAAAACGCAATTTTTCTATTTGACCTTGGAAAATTAACACTATCCGAAGAACTGAGATCTAAAAATTCCGATGAATTAACAAAGGGCGAAAAAATTATTTTTAACTCGCATCCTCTGAGAGCGACTGAATTACTACTCCCCTTAACTTATATGCAAGGAGTAGGAGAAATTTTGTCTAACTGTTATGAGAATTATGACGGTTCAGGCTATCCGAATAATAAATCAGGTACATCGATACCAATAGCGTCGCGGATGCTAAAAATTATTGTCGCTTTTTCTGAAAAGTTAAACGCACCTTCAGGAAGTATACAAGTTGCCCGTGATTTCATCACCCAAAACATAGGTAGTCTGTATGATCCCGAACTGGCGCAGATATATCTAAGTACCTGTGCTATTGATCCCTCTGTTCAGGAGCAACTCAAACAAAAAATTATATCTGTAGAAAAATTAGATATATCACAAACCGTTTGTAAGGATCTAGTAGGTATTAACGGGATGTTATTGCTTGCTAAAGGTACTCAAGTAACCAACCGGATAATCAAAGTGCTATCGGATTACGAACTAAATCGAACAACTAAACTGTGTATTGCGGTGAGTGAATATGTTTTATCGCGAAAGTTGTTGGATGGATTAGAACGACAGTAGGTTGAGAGCTAAACTAGAAATTAAACGAGGGATTATAGTATGGGCCTTAAAATGAAGAGGTTAGTTGTTATTGATGATGAGAAATGTATTCTTTCGGCAATCAAGACCGCTTTAAGAAAGCTCGATATCGATATTGTCTATTTTGATGAGCCGTTATTAGCATTAAAGTATCTTGAGAAAAATCAACCCGATATGATTATTTCCGATCAACGAATGCCTCAAATGTTGGGAATAGAAATTTTAACCAGAATTAAGCTTTTATATCCTAATGTGGTGAGCGTTTTGTTAAGTGCATATAATGACTTTGAAGACATTTCTGAAGCATTTAACAAACAGATTATTCAAAAGTACTTATCCAAACCTTGGGACAACAAAGAATTGCTACACTTGGTTCAACAAGTTCTTGTTCCACGCAAAAACCGATCAACAGAGAAATCTCTAGACACTGAAACATTTCATGGAATGATATCAAACGATCAAAGTATGATGGAAACATTTAATCAAATAAGAAAAGCATCAACTAGCAATATTCCAATTTTTATTACTGGGGATACAGGAACGGGAAAAGAACTGGCTGCAAAAGCCTGCCATAAAGAAGGCGTTAGAGCATCAGAAGATTTTATTGCTGTAAACTGCGCCAATTTCTCGGACTCATTAATGGAATCTCAACTATTTGGACATGTCAAAGGCGCATTCACCGGCGCGATAGGCAATCAACAAGGTTTACTAGCAGTCGCCAGTAAAGGAACCTTATTTATGGATGAAATTACCTGCCTTCCATTACCACTACAAGCTAAGTTATTGCGCGTTTTACAGGAAAAAGAATTCTGTTCAATAGGCTCTCATAAATTGCAAAAATTTGGCGCCCAAGTTATTACTGCATCATCGATTGCTTTGTCTGAGGCTGTACGTCGGGGTCAATTCAGAGAGGATCTTTTTTATCGACTTGATGTGATTTCTATCAAGCTGCCTCGTCTGTTTAATAGAGGAAATGATACTCTTTTTTTAGCAGAATATTTTCTTAAAAAGTTTTCAAAAATTGCACAAAAACCACAATTTATTCTTACTGAAAAGGCAAAACGTCTGATGAAACAATACAATTGGCCAGGCAATATTAGGCAGTTGGAAAACTTTGTCCATAGCCTAGTTGTTCTAAATAATTCAACCGAAATAACTGAAGAGGCCGTTAGAAAGCATTTGCCCGATGAACTTCAAAGAATTGCCCCAAAAACGTTTGTAGCTGATATATCAGTGAATCCAATACACGATGTTCAACCTCTATGGGTAACAGAGCGAAAAGTGATTCAGGACGCCATAAAGTATTTTGATGGTAATATACCAAGAGCCTCTGCAGCTCTTGAGGTGAGTCCGTCTACAATCTATAGAAAAATCAACGCTTGGAATAAACAATTTACTCAAAACTGATGAACCCTAGTCGCATGATGAATAGGTAAAACTCATCATTCAAGACTTAGTCTACCTTTTCCCTTAAGTGTGATATTGAGCTGAGAATTCTGAGTTTGTCGTTCTAATAACTTTAATATCAATATCATCAACTTTTTGATTAAATAGACCATCAATATTTTTAACTACCTTTGCTATTATCGTTAAGATAACCTATCAAATGTTCCACTAAAAAACCGTTAGAGATAATTATTCCGCTTACACAAATTTCAGCAATCAATTTATGTTTTTCTTCTTGGTACAATAATATTTCTAACATACTACATAAAGAACGCTGAGAGTAATATCTCTTATTAGGTGGTGGTATGCTCAAACCAGTTTTCGCAAGTAGGTAAACTAACCCAACGACTTGACCAGCTTTGTATCCGATTCCCTTAATTGTTTTTTCTGAGCTGACTCGTCGGTGCTTGTCATTTTCTTTATTCAAGTATCGACTACCAAATACCCCAATCAAATCTATCTCACTTTTTTCATAATAACACGCTCCCTTTGATTAGTACTAGAGGAACAAAAAGCAATGTCTATACCACAAAAATGTTAAAATTCCGTAGTCAATAAAGAGGTGTTAGAACACATAATGTGTTGGAGGGAATTTTTTTAATGTCATTAAAAAATTTCACTAAGTAATAATATAAAAAATAGTAATCCATTTTTATAAAACTTTAAATTGGGACGCATATTTGTTTGCAATGTTCTTGGAAAATGTTAGTCCAGGTGCAGGTAACGAAATACAGTTGACCGATGCCACTAGAGGATTAATACATTCTGAGAAAGTGTCTGCAATACGCTTGAAAGGCGCGACTCACGATTGCGGATGTAAGTTGGGATATTATCAGGCTTTCGTGAAAAAAGCGCTTGAACAAGGAAAACTAGAATTGAGGGACTTTAAGAGCTCTTTAATAACACTCGTTACTCAGATGCTCGCCGATGATGAATCAGCTTCTACGCCTAAGATTGTAGAAACATCTACCATTGTCAGATTATTTGCTTAAGTAACTATGATAACCATCTCTGAATATGCCGCGCTTTTTCTTATTCAGAAATAACGATTTGCAAAATGCAAATATTCCCAATTTAATTCGCGAACTGCAAAACAGTTTCAAGAAATATCCTATAAATTAACTTAAATACCTGTTTCTATAGGTCTCCTAACGTCTGCAATACTTGGCTGTGTTCTTGCAATTCTTGGTTAAATCAACAAAGTATCTAACCCTAGGCGATCGGAGAAGCAAAATGCTAATGATGTACCGAACAGTGAAGCAGATAGAAGAAGTGAAATTTATTGAAGATCTTTCATCTGACGATGCCAAGAAAATTGAGAATGAAATACTATTAATCATACGACGTGGATTAGCAAAGTTGGTAATAGTTCTAAGTGAGCTTCAATCAATTGGTCAAACAGGCCTTGAACTATTAGAAAAATGTGCCAAGCTTGCTCGATTGAGGAATGGATGGTTAGTTTTAATTAATCCGTCGCAGAAGATTCGAACTCTTGTAAGGGAAAAATATTCCTTGTCGATATTTCCAATTCATTTTTCTAGTCAATCTGCGATTGATGCGATGTGCAATTAATATGAGAGTCTCGGTAATGTTGATTCTTATGACCCTAAACCTCCTATTGTCTGGTTGTTCTAATCTTGCAAAAATTGGATTCAACAAAGACCCTCGTCCTGAATATAGTGAATCCGAACTAAGCGATCTTATACTAAAAATTCAAACCAGTGATGAACACTCACATTCTATTTATAAAGTTGACAGATATACTCCATTAACTCTTTCTCCAGGGGACCGTTTGATAGTTAACATAGCTGATGACCAGACTTTTGATGGCATCTATGAGATTAACATAGATGGACTTCTCAGCTTGCCATATGTCACTCCGATCCTAGTTATTGGAAAAACAGTCAGGCAGGTTGAAAGTGATTTGCGTATGCACCTCATACGAGAAAAAATATTGAAAGCTGACAATGCGCTGGTAAGTTGTCAAATTCAACAATGGGCGGCGATTAAGGTTCTTGTATCTGGCTCCGTATTTTCACCTGGAGGAGTAACGATTAATCGACGCTCTGTTGAGCAGAAAAATTATATGCAGTCACAAAAGAATGGTGATTCTACTTTCGAACGTTTTTTAACGACTGCGATCCGAAGTGCTGGAGGTGTTCGACCTGATGCTGATATTGGCAATATAAGAGTGATTAGAAATGGCATTGTTAGTCTGTTCGATATTTCAGGCGTGATGACAGGCAATGCATACGATGACATACCTCTGGTAGCTGGGGACCAAATAGTGATTCCATCTCTTGGAATTACTCAAACTGAACTAATGAGACCGTCACAAATAACACCACCTGGTTTCGATATTTTCATATCTAACCTTTCATCACCATCAGACTCAAACGGTAAGTCCGCAATAGGAAAGCACGCTAGAAGTATTCCTTTTGGAACTCGTCTTTTGAAGGGTTTAATATCTGCTAATTGTGTGGGTGGAACCGTTTCTACAAACGCTTCGAGAATGGCTATCCTTGTTACAACAGATTTATCCACGGGAAGCACCAAGGTGATTCAGCGTTCGATTGAAGATCTTGTTCGCAATCACAACAGAGACGAGTTCAATCCCTATCTTATGCCCAACGATGGCATTGCGTGTTATGACTCCAGCGTAACAAATGTCAGAGCCTTTGCTCGAACTATTAAAGATTTATTTGACCCAGTTTCGCTTCTACTTAATATTGGGGAAGACTAAAATGGCTGATAAGGTAAATGGCCAGCTAGGAATTTTTAAGAGAATTTTGTTGTGGTCGACAGCTAATAGCAACAGAAAGCCACGCTATATTATTAGTGGAGCTCTGATTCTGGCCGTCATATGGAGCTTAACAAAAACCTATATTAAATTTGCAAAGCCTATTTATCGTAGTGAGTGGACACTGGTTTTACCTGGCAAGGGTGCGGGTGCTAATGTTAGTCTTGTCGATATAGGGCAAACCTCGACGGCTGCAGCTTCTCCCTATGCAAATTCATCAACAAGCGCAAAGGCGAACTATAAAGAATTTGCAATTAGTAGTTATGTGATAAGAAATGCAGCGCTGCAAATGGATATCCCTCTACCTAAGTTTGCAAAACCTAGAGTGAAACTGATTGCTCAAACATCGCTTCTTTATTTCTCGATCGAAGGTGGGTCAGCTGTTGAAGCTCAAGAGAAAGCATTTGCTCTACATCATTCATTTTTGTCTTTACTGGATAAATTAAGAAAGGACGAAACGTATCAACAACAAGGCAGCGCTGCAATCGCTTTGGACGCGTATCGTGAAAAACTTAACTATACAAGTCAACAGCTTTTAGATTTTCAATCAAGCTCCAATTTAGTTTCAATGTCCCAATTTAATGAGTTGGTGATGTCGATTGAAAAATTGAGACGGGAAAAAATACAATCCATAGCTTTGCTAAGCCAACTAAAAGGAAAAAATAAAAGCCTTCGAGGAAATCTTGGGATGGACGCTAAACAAGCGAATAGTTCACTGGTTTTGCAGAATGACAATCTATTTCAAGAAGTCATTAATGAATATTCAAAGAGCCAAATAAACTACACTATTACTAATGCAAAATGGGGAGCTAATCACCCACAGGTAAAAAAAGCGTTTGCAGAAAACGAGAGTATTATCGCTTCTCTTAACAATCGATATCAAAGCTTGGTTGGAACAAATAAAAAAATAAATCGAGAACTACTGCAGTTGAAGTCGGATAAAACACGCAATAAATTCCTCCAAGACCTTATAGATTTTGATGTGGCAATTCTAGGCCTAAAAAATAAGATTAGTGCCCTTCAAACAATCATTAATGAGCTAATTCAAGAACGAAATGATTTGACAATTCCGGCTTCAAAACTTGATGAATTAATTAGGAATCATCAAGTCGCAGAAGCCATATTCACTTCTGCCTTAGCTCGCACGGGTACTAGTAAGTCGGATGTTTTCGTCTCCTATCCATTGGTCCAGATTTTAGATTCACCGAGTCTACCGCTAGCCCCAAGCTCTCCTAACAAGTTGTTCGCTTTTTTTGGCGCTTGCGTTAGCAGTTTATTTACTATTATAGGGTTGATTTTATTATGGATAAGAAAGCCATTCATCCAGAAAATTTTGAAGAACGTATAGTCTGGTATTCAATTACATGGACTTACCTCTTTTACCTAATTGGGGGTCTATACATTCTCGCACCAGTGGTGGGTTGGCTAATGCTTGCCTATCTCATCAAAAAGCTTTTGATGCAACATCTTGGTATCTTTGTGGGTGCAAAAATTTTTGTTCCATGGGGTGTATGGATTTGGTCGCTGTCGATGTTCATTATGTTAATTGCTTTATGGATGGGGCATATTGACTGGCAGCTAGGAACGGCAACCACCATTAAATCATCGATAGGATGGGCTAAAGGCTGGGCATTAATGGCAATTTTTCCTTTAATTGGATGTCTAAATATTCGACCGGAAATTATCTATCGAGCGACCAGCATTGTTTGTTTACAAACTATTATTATATTTCCTTTTCTATTTTTGGCTTATGCCATAGGTCTGCCTCAGGAACTTTATATCTCGCCTTTGAGTATTGTCGGAGGGCCAGGTCCAGAATATTTTAGAGTATCACTTTTTAGTATTACTCCCGAAGGAGGCGTTAGATGGTTTCTATTTGCCCCCTGGGCTCCTGCTTTAGGTTTCGTCGCAAGTTTTTATCTATTGTTCTCTCTACAAGAGGAAAAACGATGGAAACTGATTGGCCTGGTCGGAAGTCTTTTAATGATCATTGTTTGCAAGTCGCGTCTAGCTTTAGTGACTGCCGTTGTTCTACCGGCAGCTCTGTATTTTATGAGTAACCTACTCAAGCTATCAACTTTAATACAAGGGGCTGTGGGCTCTCTATTTGCAGGAATTTTTGCGCCATCAATTTTCTATTACATTGAGCTATTGAAAGACAGTTTCCGTTCGGCTCGAGCCGACTCAAGTAGAGTTCGAGAAGCTCTTGGCAGAATCGCAGTTGACCGCTGGCAAAGTGAAGCGAGTGTTTGGGGACATGGAATTGTAGAAAGAGGCCCACATCTTGTCGAGTACATGCCTATTGGCTCACATCATAGTTGGTACGGTTTGTTATTTGTCAAAGGTGCCGTGGGTTTCGCTGCACTCGCTTTTGCATTGTTTTATAGTTTTCTTGAGCTTATTTTAAAAAGTCAGAAAAACTCAACTGCGAGGGTTGGTCTTGGCTTTGTAATTATCATTTTTTTATATACCTTTGGTGAGAACTTGGAAATACTCGCTTATTTATTTTGGCCGGGATTAATCATTTTGGGAATCGCCCATAAGCAGCCACTTGAGTCGCCATTAAAGGGTGATTCAGATTCACAAGCGGTAACCATTTTAGCTGTAAATGAAGGCGTGAATTAATGAATTTACATAGAAGTAATATCAGCATAGATACACCAGTCGATGTGTCGAATAATTCGAGAGGCTTCACAATTGCATTTAACAAACTGCTAACTAGCCGCTTCTTTAGAAATGCAAGCTGGCTGGCTGGTGCAGTACTAGCGAATCGTATCACTCGACTATTGACCGCTGTGATACTTGCAAGATATCTATCTCCCATCGAATTCGGAATTGCTGCGGTAGCGTTAACCTGCAACGAATTAATTAAGGTTCTTGCGCAAAACGGAGTAGGAGCGAAAATAATTCAAGCATCTGAAGCTGAGCTTTCACAAGTTTGCGACACCGCTTACAAACTTAACTGGATTTTTTTTGTTGGATTAACCATCCTTCAATGCAGTGTTGCCGCAATGGTTGCTCATTATTACCAAGATCCAGAATTGGGATATATGATCGCATATTTGGCCATCGTTTATTTGATCATGCCTTTTGGATTGGTGCAGGCATTTCTTATCCAACGCAAAAATAAATTACGAGTGACTGCTATCGTATCCGCAAGTCAAATTACCGTCGACAACTTAATGACGGCAGGACTAGCAATTTTCGGGTTTGGTATCTGGTCAATAATCATTCCAAAGGTTGTTGTTGCTCCTATCTGGCTTTTTGGAACCCTTTCGCAACAACGCTGGACTCGCCAAGTAGGAGCAAAGATGCAAAATATTGGCAACATCTTACACTTTGGAAAAAACATTTTAGGATCGGAGTTAGCTAAAGTATTGCGAACCAATATTGATAATCTTCTGGTTGCATGGGCTCTAGGTTTAGAAGCTGCAGGAATCTATTATTTTGCAAAGAATGCAGGATTGGGAATCAGTCTTTCCCTTATTTCAGCTTTTAATCTCTCCCTATTTACGCATTTGTGTGAGTTTTCGAACAATCTGAAACTACTAAAAAAAGAGTTTCTTAGTTCCATTAAAATGACGTCATTTATTCTTGTCCCAATCATTGCATCTCAAGCTTTTCTTGCTCATTGGTATGTTCCCATTTTATTTGGCAAGCAGTGGATGAATGCGATAGTTCCAATTTCTTTACTTTGTCTTTCAGCTATTCCAAGACCGATGGGTGAAGCCGCTTCTGAATTATTAAAAGCGCTCGGTAAGCCGAATATTGATTTCATTTGGAATACTGTTTTCAGTCTTGTTTATCTATTTGCTATCGCCATTGGCTTGCAGTGGGGAGTGGTTGGAGTCGCCGCTTCGATTTTATTTGTCCACTTATTAATGCCATTGTTCTGTTTGTGGACCATCGCTAACTACCTTTCCATCGACAAAATCAATCTTAAATCAATTATCTTGATCGGAGAAAAATAATGTTTTTTTCAGTAATCGTACCACTGTACAACAAGGTAAACTCAATTGTAATAACGTTAGAAAGTATTCTTGAGCAACAACATAACAACTTCGAAATCATCATTGTTAATGATGGTTCGACAGACGATGGGTTACGTCGAGTCATGGAGATCGATGATCCGCGATTGAGAATAATCAATCAGAAAAATCAAGGTGTTTCAATTGCTCGGAATGCTGGAATTGCAACCGCGCGATCGGAGTATCTAGTATTTTTTGATGCTGACGATATCATGGGAATAAACTATTTAAGTCATATCCGGCAATTAATAGAGAAGTTCCCTGATGCTGGAGCCTATGGAACCAGCTATCAGTATGCAAGAAATGGACGCATGTTCCCAAGTAAAATCCATGGTTTGTTTCGAACCCCTTTACGAGTCATCGATTATTTTTACACAGCCTCAAAGGGTGATCTTCCAATTATCGCATCAGGTGTATGCATACCGCGCGAAGTTTTGCAAAAGGTCGGCGGGTTTCCAGCCGGTCAAACACAAGGTGAAGATCAAGACCTATGGTCTCGAATAGGCCTCCGATATTCCATGGCAGTCCACCCTTCTTGTGATATTACCTATGTACTAGATGCGGAAAATAGAGTGAGTGTCGATACAACCCCAAACACTGAACTTAAATACAGTCAAACGCTTCAATCTAAATTGGATAATAAAGAGATCCCCAGTAGATTGATCAACAGTGTAAAACGATATATAGCCGGTCATTTGATCCATATCGCTAAACTGAATATAGAAAAAGGAGATATTGTGATTGCTCAACAACTACTCTCTGACCATCGAACGGTCTTTCAACCTGTAAGACGAATAAAGTGGCAAAGTCGCTTATTGCTCTCTCAGATGGCAAAAAGCTTGAGAAGTCTATTCGTAAGGAAGTGCTCGAGGACATCTGACACATCAAAGCCAGTAATAGCGAACCTACTTAATGACCAAAAGATGGGTGGCATTCTCTCAGTAGTAAAGAGTTTATCCAAATCGAGAATGGCCGAAACATATGTTTTTAATTTTCAATTAGTCAACCCAACAAGCTGGAATAGGCGAAATCTCGATAGCGATATTATTATGGTTCACTATGCCTCAAGTTGGGGAACTATTATTCCCAATCTACTCACTCGAATGGCTAATCCATTTTCAAAAGTTATTCTTCAAGAGCATCATTATACTTCTAGTTTCGAGAAATCCGTTCCGTCGAAAAAACGATTTCGAATAATGCTAAAACTAAACTACCTAATTTTTAACAAGGTCGTTGCGGTGTCGCACGGGCAATCTAATTGGATCAAGAACGCAAATCTACTTTCTCCTAGAAAGGCAGTTGCTATACCTCAATGTCGAGAGCTAAGCGATTTTCTTTCAATTGTTCAAAAAAAACCATCGTCTAAGTTGGTAGTTGGTGCATATGGGCGACTAGCACCAGAAAAAGGTTTCGATAAACTGATCAAAGCATTTAATAGAGTTCAACATGCCAATTTGCAATTAACCATTGCCGGAAATGGTCCCGAAGAACATAAGCTAAAGACATTAGCCAATGGTAACAAGGCTGTTTCTTTCGTTGGCAAAGTTGACAACATTCCATCGTTTCTAGAAAAGTGTGATGTCATTATTATTCCATCCATCACGGAAGCTTTTGGGTTGGTGTGCCTGGAAGCAAAGGCTGCTGCTCGCCCAGTATTCGCTTCAAATATCGACGGACTGAGAGAGCAAGTTATAGTCAATTCCATAGACCAAAAATGTGGCGATTTGCTTTATCAAAATAGTGTAAATGAGATCCACAAATTATTGGAATCAATACCTCAAATGCCAATTGAAAAATGGGGGCGGAATGGACGGAATCAAGTACGAAATGCATGGAATGAATATCAAACACAATGGCATAGATTTTTTCAATCATTATGTTATTAGATTATCTGTTATTAAACATCCAAGGAAAAACTGCACTAGTTTTACTAATTTGCTTTGCAATATGCAATATTTATCAAATTGAAAACACCTAATTGGTGAAAATTGCTAGTCAACGCTAGATAACTCGTGACATATACTATATGGCAAGCAATTTGCACGTAATAGGGTAGTTCACATTAGCTAGTGTATGTCATCTAGGCAGTTTAAAAATGGCGAGCCAAATTTTTTTCGTATCAACTTAACCTTTCGGCAAGTAATAAGTTTCTTACCGAAAGCATATAAGGAGAGTTTTAGTAATGGTCTTAATCGATTTAAAAAAACGAGTTGGTTATTTTATTTTAGTGGGTCTTTTTTCCATTGGGTTAGGCGCGGATCCATTTGAGGAATGCCCTAGTAAAGCTTATCTTTTTCAAGGTAATAACGTTCAAATCTATGAACTCAATTTAGTAACTGGAAGTTATTCTCTGATGGAGGATTATGTAGGATTGGATGGCAACGTAAACGGTGTAGGATTTAACTTTATCGATCGGTATATCTATGGATTTAATACCAGTTCGTATAAAGTTATTAGAATCGATAAATTATTTCAAGCAACTGAATTGAACGTCACGGGTTTACCAGAAAACACTACTTTTTTCGTTGGAGATGTTGCAAATAATTTTTATTATATCTATCGTGAAAACGTCGGTTTCTATCGGATTAATCTGGACCAAGCTCGAGAAAAATATTTAGTTGCCGAGAAAATGGAAGACGCTAACATATCACTACAGTTAAACGACTTTGCGGCCCACCCTGGTAACGATGACTTATATGCTGTTGACAATAACACAGGAATACTTCATCAAATATCTGTGACTACTGGTGTGAGCATTGAAGTAGGTGATACCGGAGAGACTGGTACTTTTGGAGCTGGCTACTTTGATGTTAATGGTTACTACTATATTAGCCGTAACAGCGACGGTAATATTTTCCGAATTGATCTAACCGAACCAGAACAGCCAAATGTTACTGCAGTATTGTTTGCTCAGGGGCCTTTCTCAAGTGAGAACGATGGGGCAAGGTGCGCCTACGCGCCAATCTCAGTAGAAAATACAGACTGGGGAGATGCGCCGACAAGCTACGGTACTTTGTTTAGTGACAATGGACCGCGTCACGAAATTACAACTAATATATACCTTGGTACATCAGCACCCGATGGAGAATCCGACGGGCTACCTTTTGCCGTTAACGATGACAATTCCAACGAAGACGATGAAGATGGTATTGGTTTTGTGACTCCGATTGAAATAGGTCTAGACGGACTAATTCAAGTAACCGTTGAAGGCAATGGATTCTTACATGGGTGGATTGATTGGAATAGTGATGGTGATTTCAATGATGAATCAGAAAATTTATTTTCTTCTGTGGAGCTGCTTGAAGGTATTCATACACTTAATTATCGCGTGCCTGAATGTGCCATAGAGGGCAATTCCTGGGCACGCTTTAGATACTCTACCACGGAAGTATTGACGGCTCTTGGCGGTGCCCCTGATGGTGAGGTTGAAGATTACCCTGTATCGATCACGCTTCCTGATGTTAGTTACCGTTATTATCCGTCAGAAACGGGTTGGGTTGCACTTGCCTTTGAGGACGTTTGGCCGAGTACTGGGGATTACGACCTAAATGATGTGGTTATGCACTATCGTATTGTAGAACTAGAGAGAGACGATAAGGTTATTCGAGTTGACCTTTATGGAAGCTTACAGGCATTAGGTGCGGTATATCACAACGGTTTTGCCGTCCACATTCCAACAGTCGATCGCGCTAATGTTGATCAAACTCGTTTGAGAACTCTGTTTAATAATGACCTTCAAGATTTTAATCCATTAGAGGATGGGCAGTCCGAGGTAGTGATAAAAGTTTCAGATGATTTACGTTTAAATATCGAGTCAGATTGCCGATTTTATCGAACTGAAGCGGATTGCAACGAAGAGGTTGAGTTTAGTTTTGAAGTCAGTGTTAACTTCTTGAGTCCCATAGAATTAGAAGTGATGCCCTCGGCACCCTATAATCCGTTTATTTTTGGCACCCCGTATTGGGGAAGAGACGAAGTTTTTGCAGTAAGCCCTGGTCGTTCACTCGAAATCCATTTACCAGATATGCCAAATACAGATCTCGCCGATGTTAACTTGTTTGGTTTGAATGACGATACTAGCGAAATAGCTAACCAACGCTATTACAAAACGAGCGGAAATCTACCATGGGCTATTGAAGTGGGAGTTGAGTGGTTGTATCCATTAGAACGCGTTGATGTTATGGATGCATATCCCCAGTTCAAAGATTGGGTGGAGTCAGGTGGTGAGACCAATAAGAACTGGTACTTACCAGAAAATGCAATTATTCAAAACGTTTACTAATTGGATATACCCATGAAAAAAAATCATCTTATACTCGCTTCATTGTTAAGTCTTATAGGAGCATGTGGAGGCGGCGGCGAATCAACAACAGCAATTGTCACAGCGCCCCCAACGGCTTTTCAAACTAAAGATTTAGTCGCCCCGGATGGTTTCAATTATCAAACCTCAAAGGTAATTTCTTTGTTGATAGAGATAGAATATTTAACTAACCAGCGTTCTTTCGTATCTGTTTACAGCCAGTACAAAAAAAATGCTCAAAATGAATGGGTTCCAAACTTTGATTCTCGACTAATAATTGAGAGGCTTACAGAGGGTCGACTGGAGCGTAAACTAAAAATGACTAATGATATAAATAGAGTATTAATACAAGTTTGGACCGCTGGATCTCAAAATGGCCCAGTAGTCTACGAAACGGTAATCGAAGATCATCAGATAAATTGGTTATTGTGAATGCGTGACATATTCCATTTTTTCGGACTCGATTAAATACGGTCATTCAATTTTTTCTTTGTAACACCTACTCATTAGCCCACAACATTAGATGCATTTTCTGGAATAATTTCCGTAGAAGGTTCTGGCGGTGGGTATTATTCTAATGAACTTTCATGCAGAAATTTATTTTTACCGGATCAATATAATTCAAATTTACCATTCGAGCATACCACACCACACAATTTAAAAGGCTCACCTCAGAAAATAGAAAAGTGTAAAGCTAGAAGAGCAAATAGAGTTTTTTTTGCGTAATTAGCCGTCGATTTCAATTAGCATTTCTCTGCGTCGCTTAACCTCTTCGCTGATTTTTTCACATCCATTAGCAAACACTGCTGACTTTTGAGGAATACTATCACAATGACGTTTCTTTTCAGTTAATTCGGACTTCGACATTGAACCATATTTTCCTTCGCCACAACTTAAGAGCAATAAAGTTATTATTGCTGTCAATACGACTTTCATTAATTTCATATTAGGAATCCTTATTATTGAGTTGCATAAACTAAGCATGGTCGTAGTTTGTTTAATTATTTTTTATCTTTAAAAAAAAAATTTTTCAATATTAATAAGATACTTTGATGGTGTAGGAAACTATGCCATTCATCGAATAACGCTTAATATGGAAAACAATATCTTTTAAGTTTCCCATAATTTCGAATTAGCTAATTACTCTTTTGCCGATAAATAAAATGCTATCATCTGAGGGACCATCTTTCTTAGTGCTTTCTGACTGATTTCTGGAGCTGGGTGAGTACTCATCAATTCAAAGCATTGCCCGTTTTTGATTTTTTGGCGCAATATAATCGCTTGTTTGATTAATTTATCGGTTATGTGGTTGACTCGTTTAACCATTGACTGTTTATTATCCAGCTTGCCTACTTTATCAAAAAGTAGCCAAGGTAGAAGCATAAGTTTATTTGGATGCTTCAATGGCGGAATTTTCAGATACCAACATAATTTGTTTACGGCCGTTGATATTAGTGGCACAGGCCGACAGGATTGATAAAATGCAAAGACATATAAGCAAGCGAGAGGAGGATATTTGAAGCATTTTACATCTCTCATATTAATGGTTGAGCCAGTAAGCTCACTTTAATCTAAGGATGATTTTTATCATGCAATTGAGTTTTTGATACCTAATTAATATAAACATCTACAATAATAAATTATCTTTAATACTAATAAATTCGCTCGCAGCATTAATTAAAGAGTTTGCCGTTAACGACTTCACTCCGTAAACTAATGTTTCAACGTCGTAATCGTTGTTAATTTTCTGTAGTAGCAAACTAAAATCACCATCTCCTGAAAGCAACACCACGAGATCAACATCGTTGGCCGCTTCCATAATATCAATCGTGATCCCAACATCCCAGTCACCTTTTGCAGAACCGTCACAGCGTTGGATATAAGGTTTTAATTTAACGTTAAAACCAATGTGCTTTAGTGCACTTTGGAATTTCTGCTGCTGCACATCACCTTTATCAATGGCATAAGCGTTAGCCATTACAATTTCGCCCTGCTTGCTGACAAGTCGCCATAGTTCACGATAGTTAAATTGACGTCCGAAAGTCTGTTTAGTGGTGTAGTAAATGTTTTGAACATCAGAAAATACAGCAATTTTTTTCAAAATTAGTCCCCTTTAAGCAAAGTTAAGAGTTTCAACTATCATACGCTAGTTGAATTAATGGTGAAGATGAAAATTAGTCAATAAAGGTATTCCGTCTAAACATCATTGATAACCCTAGCAATGCCAAAATAACCACCAAACCTAATCCAACGATACCTAGAATCTTATCTATAGATTTAATACCAGTCCATTGCAAGTAATGGATTTTGTACATGTTGTTTATAAAATGAGTATCATTACCGGTTTGCTGCAAACTCATTTGTGGCCAATTGAGACTTATTTCAATACCAGTATTCATTTTAGCTTTGAGACCATCGATGACCTCAATATGACCATAACGCTTAGGATTTAATTTAACCGCATCATTAATCAAGAGTCGAATTTGTTGCTCTTCCGGAAGCTTCATTATCTTTAACGATTGGGTGTCAATTTGTTGCCAACCTTGATCACTCTTAACTAGTAAGTGATAGCCCAGTATTGAGCGCAACCAGCGGACTTCATTCCAATTGTTTTCGACGTCGATTTGGGGCAACTGCGTTAACGTATAGGTCTTAACAGATAAGATTTCATAAGCCGCTTGGTATCCTGGTTTAACAAAAAAGAATACCCCCGTAATCGCCCAAGCAAGAAAAGGAAGGAACATTAGTAGCCCCAAATATTGATGGATTTTTTTCATTTTTGTTTTATTTAGTCTTTTCTAAAATAATTTGTGTCCGTCACTATATAGACAACCCACCGCATCTGCAACGGGCTTAAATTTACACAAATGAATACATACCGACGGCATCTCGGAGATTTAATTTAGTAATATCTTATAACTTTTAATATATCACCCAAATTGCGACTATAAAAAACTTCTTGGATAAAGGCTGCAGTGTGATATTCAACAATTAAAGGTTGAGAAATTGACTATAACTAGACTGTTCAATATTTTTTAAAATCAAAAAAAGATGTGAATTGCTCTGGTTACAAATTTGTTTGAGCTTTAAATAATCTAAATCTCAAGCTTTCTAAGCTTTAAACTAAAAAACCTAACAGGCGTGTTCTTCATGCCTGTTTTAATCATAGGATGAAACCATGACACTAATTAAAAACTTTATAAATCAAAACAACACAAAGTTAATGAAATAGTTTGGATTTATCGGTTTTCTTTCTTCCTGATTAAAAGTCTAGCTTGCTCGCACTAGTCTATTTTGTCGCCCTATAATCATAGCAAAATCCACATAGTCTTAGTTAAATCTACTAAATGCTTAGAGGCAATTGAAAATAACATTTCTAAAGGAAGTAAGACCTAAAACAACTAAAGTTTAATCGCAACACGAGCCCTTGAACGATCGCTCTTTTTGCGTCCAGTTCAGCAGCTACATCGGCACCACCGATTAAATGATAAGGCTTGGTTAATCCTTCTACATTTCTCGTGCTGGCTCTTGTCCCGCACAGATTATAACGTTATCAACATCCAGAATTTGTTTTTATCCGGCGATGGTGACATGTAGACCAGCATCATCAATTTTTTGATATTCGCTAGAAGATAATATTTTTACTTTCTTATTGTTGAGACCCGCACGATGAATCCACCCAGTTGTTTTACCTAGTCCTGCGACAATTTTATTTGCTTTTCTTTGCAACAAGTAGACTTCTCTTTCGGGTAACGTTACTTCAGCTTTTACGACTTCTATTCCGCCACTTGCACTCAATTTCATATCGACGCCCCACTCTTTCATATAGGCTTTTATATTTTGACTTGTTGCTTGCCCTGAATGAACTAAAAATTCTGAAACATCAAAGCTAATTCCTCCGGCCCCTATAATCGCAATTTTTTACCAACGTGTTTTTTATATTTAAGCAAATCTAAATAATTCAAAACTTTAGGATGCTCAACACCTTCAATAGGAGGCGTTCTCGGATTGATTCCGGTGGTATAATGACGTCATCAAAATCACTTTGATTAAGCTCGTTGGCACTAATACGTGTATTTAATTTTACCGTAACTCCGGCAATTTCCTGTTGTTTTTTGAAGTGTGGTATCGTATCGTTTAAAAAAACTCTTCTTTACTAGGAACTTGTTTAGCAATATTAAATTGTTCTCCTATTTCTGATTCACCTTCCTGCTCAAGAAATTCAAAAAGAGTTACAACATCAACTTCACGAGAATTTTCTAACAGGTATTGAATGGCTTTAAATATCAGTTGATGACTTTTACGGAAAAATCCTGATATATTATTTTGTCTGTAATGTACACCCATGAGCTGTTATCAACTAGTAGTCCGTCAAGTACAGAGCATTCAGCCTCTAAAGAATGAGGCGGCCGTTTTATATTATCGAGTTCAGAATTATTCATATTTTGTAAACAAAATTCCGTAATAAAAGAGGTATAAGTAATGATGGTTAGCTTAACAAGTCAATACGACAATATATGGCGCATCACTTTGTTCAGAATTAATTAAAAATATTTAGTCGACATTAAAATGTAATCTTGTTTGATTAATGCCGTAGTAAGTGGCTTTAAATAAAAAGGCGAAAGAGGTTTTATTTACTGCATTTAAAATCAGCATCATAAAAAATTCGAACAGCGTCTCCTCTTTCAAGCTGGTGATGCTGCATCATGAGACGACCTTTTACATTGGCTAATTCAGTTTCATTTTGTTGCTGTAACTTGTGCTGAATTAAAACCCAAGCCAAACGTTTTTTTTGATGTTGGCTTCTTTCAGTTTGAACTTCTACTAATAAACCGCTGGGCAAGTGATGGATTTGTGCGGCAGAATCTGTGGTGTTTAAGTGTTGACCAGCGGATCCTCCTACACGACATGTTCGAACTTTAAAATATTTAAGTTTCATATCACTTTGTTGGTTTACAGAGCATATTTTGCCACTAAAAAAACCAGTTTTTTCGACCATGTTTGGGACGAAATGGACTTTTACAGATCCATTGCATGGTTCCTGTCTATTCTTTAAGAAACTCATCGATCTTAATTGAAGGCTTTTTAAGTTTATTGTAGTACTGGTTACAGCAGAACTAGTTACTATAGAACTAACTTCGCTAATGGTCACTAAAATTGAGCGATAGGTCGATCTTTGCCGTCCTTTTTCTAATTCGAGACTATAAAAATAAGTGTGTAAATACTTATTGTCTATGATCTTAATAAAGGATTAAATCATGAGTACATGAATGAATAAAGAAAAATGCAATTACTAGCCTATGAGCTGGCTAAAGAAGTTAAACTCCCCGAAGATCTTAGCCAATTAAGTGCCATGCTCACCAAAATGACTGTTGAGGCCGCATTAAAGTCCGAGATCAGTTTTCACCTTGGTTATCATAAAAAAAAAGCCTGTAGAGACGGGTAGTGACAATAGTCGTAATGGTTATTCAACTAAAAATCTTAAAGGTGACCATGGTGAAATCGAGCTACAAACCCCACGTGATCGACAGGGCACATTTGAACCTCAGTTAGTTAACAAACGCCAAACCTGTATTATCGGTATGGATGAGCAGATATTAACGCTTTATGCCAAGGGAATGAGTACGCGAGATATTACCGCGACCTTTGAGGAAATGTATGGCATTGAAACATCAGCAGGCCTTTTATCACAAATAACCAATTCGGTTATGGAAAAAGTGATTGAGTGGCAAAGTCGACCACTGGAGGCTGTCTATCCGATTGTCTATCTTGAGGGACACAAAGAATAGTTAGGCTTGTAGAACTCTGAAAATGAAGGCTCAAAATTTTGGCTGCCAGTGCTGCCAGACCTTCAAAATAGAGGTATGAAACATATGCTGATAGCTTGTGTTGACGGGCTAAAAGGTTGTCCTGAAGCAATTACATCCACCTTCACTGATGCTAAAATTCAACTTTGTATCGTCCACATGGTTTGTAACTCACTGAAGTTCGTCACCTGGAAAGACTACAAAGAAGTCACTCGTGATTTAAAGTCAATATATCAATCGGTTACGCAGTATGAAGCCAGGTTGGAACTGGAAAGTTTTTCTAGGAAATAGGGATACTCAACATCCTCAAATCAGCCGTTCTTGGCGGGCTAACTGGGAGAATTTAAACACCATATTTAGTTACCCCGCAGATATTCGTAAGGTGATTGTTACGACGAACGCTATTGAATCTTTAAATAATGTCATTCGAAAATCAGTCAAAACAGAAAGGTATTTCTAAGTGATGATGCAGCCTTTAAAGTGATCTATTTAGCCATATTAGCGGCTTCTAAAAAAGGGATTATGCCAATAAGGGATTGGAAACCGGCGTTAAAGCGTTTTATAATTGAATTTGAGGAGCAGATTGCTCCTCACATATAAAGGGTATTTACACAGTTAGGATTACAGACTCGCCCACGATTCATAACATGATGAAAAGCGCCTTCATATTCTATTCGGGTGGGTCGTCTCATGATGATTATAGTATCTTATTATTCAGACATTGTAAAATATACCTGACCCCCTGGTTCTAAAAAATTGTAAGACATTGTCTATATGGTGACTGTCTACAATTATTTTAGTCTACAATTATTTTTAGAACTTTATAAATTGAGTTGTGATACATCCTTATAACTGCCGAGTTCGCCTTTTACAAATGTGTTAAAAGCTATTGAGTACCTTGGTTTGCTACCTGCATTTATTTGAACAAAATGTTGTAACCGAGAAGAGAACAACAACAGATCGTCTTTCTTTGGATCAATAACGTTCATTGGCGTATTATAGATATTGTTTTTATTTACCGCTGGGTCTAACTCTAATTGACGATAAGAGGTGTATCGATCAAAAACCATCCCAGCCACAGGTAAAGGTAGGTCGCAATAATAGATAGAACCGGAAACAATTGAATTGGAATGAGAGTGTCCATGCATACCTATATTTGGGTGGCTGATTAGCGACCAGGATTGAGTAATGTACAATCGCTGGGTAATTCCCATGACTTCATCAGCATAGATATCCAGTGCTTCCTGAGCTGCATCCTTAATACTTTTTAATTCAGGTTCCTCAAGTAGATAAAGATTTTTGGAAATCTGATTGATTTTGTTTGGTACCATTTCTGTATTTTGTATATAGTCGATTTGTTCTTTACTTATAGCATGCCCAATTTTCGCTTTGAACAAAGGTTCTGCAAATAGTGCTTCTACATTGTGCTTTTTAATGGTCATTTTTATCCTCTTTATTGTTATATGGCATTTATTATTGTGCTTTGAGAATAAATGCTTTTATTACAAATGTCCATCGTTCCACTACACTCACAGCAATTCTCGTTCAAAAATAATTATCCAGTCTAAATCTATTTTTTCTTTTTTGTAAATTAATTAGTCATTTTTCAACCTTATCTATTATTAATGTCTAAAGAGGAGGCAAGCGTCTAGCCACACCGTTCAGTGCGTTTAACTATATTTTTTTTATGAACTCGTGTTTTTCATCATTCGTCATTAACAAAAGTTTAAACATGGCTTCCCATGAGCTAAATATACAAAACCAAATCGTCACTCTCAATGTTTTCCACAAGCTTTGTTTTGAGCCATATTGCTTACGGCAGTCTTGATACGCTTTATCCGTGAACTCAGAAGTTGTGGGGGTCAAGTAGGTTTTACAATGTCAAATTGATTTTCAAGCCAATCAACTTGCATTTGCCATTTCCCCGCAATAATTTCCGTTTTGACCTTATTTATCGAATACGCAGCGCTTCCAGGGTGCTGTAATTCGAAAGCAACTGCTAATTGTTTTTGGCTAGCCCCTCCGTAATGACGACAAGCAAACATTGCAAACGCTCGGTAAGGATTAACTTCTCTTCTGCCCTTTGCTTTCGCTCTGATGCTTTCCTCGCCGGTTTTGCCATATTGGTAAACCATTCGAATGATCTCATCGGTACTGGGTCTATTATTGAGTGCGTTTCTTATTTGCTCTAGTTCGGTTTCTTCAAATGTTTCGATGGCATCTTCCTTAAACTCTGCACTGCCTAACACCTTAAGAACATTAAAATCGCTGTTGTAACGCATTATGTCATCATCCACCGATTTATAACGTCCTCTAAAAACTGGGCCATCTGATTTATTTAGACAATTATATCGTTGTGTATATACGCCATTGATATGACGCATAATTCGACCTAGATTGGCTTGTGGCGTTTCGATCAATAAATGATAGTGATAGGTCATTAAACAGTAAGCATGGGTCACTGCTTCAAACTGTTCGCTCGCTTCTTTTACGCATTTTAGAAACTCCAAATAGTAGCGTTGACCATGAAAAATATTCTCATGATTACGACCACGATTCATAATATGATGAAAAGCGCCTTCGTATTCTATTCGTGTGGGTCGACTCATGATGATTATAGAATCTTGTTATTCGGACATTTTAAAATATACCTTGTATCTTACCTCCAGTGTCTTTTTAAACTATAAAATGGCACTATTCAACGACGGTTGGATGAGAGGTAGAAACATTGTAAGTACACTTGAGTGTTAGAAACTCGTGGGTCAGATTAATGCCTACCTCTCTTTATTAACGTCTTTAAATGCGAACAGTATCTTGTGCCAGCCACCACGCTAAGAGCACGAATAGTTACA
>Ga0307492_10000173_pt1 | contig 28785 bp, 26 predicted proteins | sample SI3LmetaG_FD_202365 | JGI IMG/M metagenome (GOLD analysis project Ga0307492, IMG submission 202365) | Sea-ice brine microbial communities from Beaufort Sea near Barrow, Alaska, United States - SI3L | ecosystem: Environmental > Aquatic > Marine > Coastal | place: USA: Alaska | collected 2017-05-06 | reverse complement strand
GCTTAAAACTGTGTAAGCCCGGTGTCAGGTTAGCATTTCCAAAACAGATCCCCATTGACAAAGCACTGGCTAGGGCAGGGGTTTCTGTGGTCACTAACCTACTTTTATCAGCGACATTTTTAAGAGAGGTGCTGCATAGTTTATTGTCTTTTAGCACCACAACGGTGCCAAAGTGTTTGTTTGCAACTAATGACGCCGCATAACAGCCAAGGTTAGTAGCAAAGATCCGGTCGTATGCCGAAGGTGAACCACCTCGTTGAATATGCCCTAAGGTTGTGGCACGTATTTCTGCGTCTATCTTTTGTTCTAACTGTATTTTCAACACATTGGCTACGCCGCCTAAACGTATAGGCTCAACACCAAATTCGTTGGTTTCGCGAACGGTCAATTCCCCTCCGGCTTCTTTAGCACCTTCGGCTACGACTACAATAGAATAATGTTGTTCGCCCATCCGTGATTTACAGGCTTCGGCAACTTCATCAATATCATAAGCAAACTCGGGTAGAAGAATCACGTCAGCACCACCTGCAATACCTGCATGTAAGGCTATCCACCCAGCATATCTACCCATGGTTTCAAGTATCATAACGCGCTTATGAGATTGTCCAGTTGTGCGCAGGCGGTCTAATGCGTCAGTCACGATGCTAATAGCGGTATCAAAGCCAAACGTTCGATCAGTACCCATTAGATCATTATCAATTGTTTTGGGTATGCCAACTATATTCATACCCAGTTTTGACAGCTCATACGCTATAGATAACGTGCCATCACCACCGATTACGACTAATCCGTCTAATCCAAGGCTGAGGTAATAATCCATCACTTCGCTTGAGACATCTTTACCTTTAAAGTTAAATGGGCTGGCGGTGTTATTGGTGCCTAGTATGGTGCCCCCTAGTGACAATATACCACTGCAATCCGTATAATCTAGGGGTTTAATACGCTGCTCTATCAGCCCTAAAAAACCATCATGAATACCGATAATTTCAGCTGAACAATTGATCATCAAACTTTTAGAAACCGCACGAATCGCTGCGTTTAAACCTGGACAATCTCCCCCACCAGTTAGCACACCAATCCGTAGTACTGTGTTTTTCATAAGCCGTCTCTTTGTCTGCTATCGAAGAATTTATTCAATCTTTGTGATACTTGCTGTCTACTACTAATATTGATCAAATTCTTCCTATGAGTATTTGTGATATCGCTGTTTATATTGAATCATATATTCGACTACTAAAACTATACAAAAATGCGTGAATTGGATTGACTCAGATCAAGTCAAGGCTCACTTGTTTGTGCTGAAATAGAATTTGTGTATCTTTTTATTTAGGTCGATAAACAAATGGCAACAGTTAAATTTTTAGGCGCAGCACAAGAAGTAACAGGATCATGTCATATGTTTGAGGCTCCGGCCTTCGGTCGTATATTATTTGATTGTGGTATGCATCAGGGAGGAAACAGAGTCGATAGAGAGCAAAAGGAAACCTTCTTATTTGACCCACATACAATTGATGCCGTCATTCTATCTCATGCTCACCTCGATCATAGCGGAATGTTACCAAAACTAGTACATGACGGTTATAACGGTCCCATTCACTGCGCTGACGCCACAGCTGATTTATTGCAAGTCATGTTACTTGACTCAGTGAGTATTTATTTAGGTGATTTACAGCGTGAAAATCGCATTTTAGCACGTAAAGGTAACCCCTTATTAGAGCCCGAATACACAGAAGAGGATGTATTGAAAACCTTATCTTTGTGTCAATCCCACATTTATGAAGCAGAATTTTTTATATCTCTTGAAGCAAAAGTGAAATTTTATGATGCTGGACATATTTTAGGCTCAGCAATTGTTGAACTTTCTTTTAACGATAAAGGAAAAGACAAAAAAGTTGTTTTCTCTGGGGATTTGGGCAATGAAAGTGCCGTTTTAATGAATGCTCCAACTCTGCTTACAAAGGCTGATTTAGTTTTGATGGAAGGCACTTATGGGGATCGTAATCATCGCCCAATCGAGGATACTGTTGCACAATTAAAAGAAATATTACTTGATACACAAAAACGTGGTGGGAATATCATGATCCCAGCGTTTGCAGTGGGTCGAACCCAAGAATTACTGTTTTATCTGGGGCAGTTGCATAGGGAAGGGTTGCTGGATAACTGGCAAGTAATACTCGACAGCCCCATGGCAATTGAAGTGACTAAAGTATATGACCACTGGTTTCAATCTCTTGATAGTCAAGAGATTGAGCAAGCAACACCTCGAGCGCATTCAATTATAAAAGACTTTATTCCACGTCTATTTTTATCTGTTACAACAGAAAACTCTATGGCTGTGAACAATATTGCCAAGGGAGCCATTATTATCGCTGGCAGCGGAATGTGCACTGGCGGGCGTATTAGGCATCACTTTAAGCAACGCATATGGGATTCTCGTAACACTATCATTTTTTGTGGTTTCCAAGCGCAAGGTACTTTGGGTCGTTTATTGGTAGATGGTAAGCAGCATATTAAAATTTTTAATGAAACCTATAATGTAAAAGCTACAGTAGAAACTCTAGGTGGTTTTTCGGCCCATGCAGGACAACAGGAGTTAATGGATTGGGTTTCAAACTTTGATGATACAACAAGAGTTGCTTTGGTGCATGGCGATCCGGTGGCACTGGAAGCGTTATCATATAGGTTATGGAATGAAAAAAAGATTGCTACTTACATTCCTCAGTTAGGTCATTGCATTGCCTTTTAGATGCAGTTGTTAACCATGTGAAATACATGAAATTGTACTAAAAGCACATTTATTTCAAGCCGATGCAAAAGATGAGTGGCACAAAGTTGACAAGCAATGGGAGCATTTTAAATCAAAAGCGGGACAGGTAGGTAAAGAAGCCAAAGGGGCTTCAGATGATGTTTTTACGGCAGTAAAATTATTGGGTGAATAAATAATAAAAAGCTTTCAACGTATTCGTAAAACACTTTAAGCTTAGAAATATTGATACCTATGTAAGCTGTTTGATAGGCTTTTCTGAGTGAAACACTCGAAAATATAGCAACAGATATGAGCAATATCTGTTGCATGAACCGTGGCTAAAACGGTAACGCCAGTTTTCCCCATCACATATCAAATTCATAATATCCATAATAGGTATATTCGTATGGTTTGACTTTATATTTAAGCTGCAAAAATTTGACCAGATTAACTAACTCATTAACTGTCATCACATCGTTAAAAACTATCATTTTTGATACGCCGCCTGCTTTAGTCAACAACAATGAAGAGTCCGATATCTTGTGTGAGGGGTTAATGATGGAGGTAACTAGGTCAGCGTAAGTTTTAACCCGAGTGGAGGTGCCACCCAATAACACCGGAGGCTCCAATTCCCTGTTAACTGTTTCGTAGTCAAATGCTTCGAGACTGTGACAGGCCAAACATTGATATTTCAAAAATACCTTCTCACCCGCGAGAGCATTTCCTTGGGGTAAACTAAATCCCTTTGGTGACTCAGGTACCGGATCGCACCCTAATAAATGAAAGGGCAAAATAAAAAGTAACAATAATAATACCGACATCATATGGGGGTTTCCAATGTAGTGAGATTGGGTAAGTTAAGTCAATTTAAAGGACCTGTTTTGATATGGATCAAACTGTATTGGGTAAAAATTCATAGAATTTATTCACTGGATTATTTTGCGTGGTATTAGTTACATTAACGGGCGGAACAACACATCATATGACCCAATCGTATTCGTTAATTTTATCAATACTGGCCGGCACCTTCGTGGTGGCGGTGTTGTTGGCCATATTCGTTTATTTTAACTTGCAGCTTCCACTTCTTAGGTTTTTCGACTGGCTCCAAACCATAGGTGTTTGGGCTGGGATGCTGTTTATCTTAATCGATATGTTGCTGGTGATATGTTTATTGCCCAGTATTTTATTTACCCTCGCGGCGGGATTCTTGTTTGGTGCTTTTTGGGGAGGTGTATATGTGGTAATTGCCACAACATTAGGTGCGGCCAGCGCCTTTTTAATCTCGCGGCATATATTCAGTGAAGGAGTTAAAAGTTACTTACGTCATCACAAAAAACTAAAAGTAGTAAATGACGAGTTTGTAGATGAAGGTTGGAAATTTATTTTATTAACTCGGTTAGTCCCCTTTTTTCCACTTAAACTCTCAAATTATGTATTTGGTGCGTCCAATTTTAGATTGACGGACTTTGTCAAAGGTACTTGTCTGGGGATCATCCCCAACACATTTTTTATTGTTTACTTGGGATCATTGGCGGCTGATTTATCAATGTTAGCTTCGGGCGATCTGATCCGTTCTGAGCATGCTTGGGGATTTTATGCATTTGCGGTGATTTTCCTACTAGTGACTGTGACTTATATAACCAAACACGCGCAAAAGGCACTGTTGCGTTTCGAAGCACGTTCAGTCAAAAAGAAAGGACAAAATCATGCGCTTTAGATGGATGCCATGGAAATTTATTGTCAGATACATGGCGAGGCGCCATGGATTTCTTGATCCAATTAATCTGTTAAGCCAATTGCAACGTTTTATTCAGCCCTCTGAGGTGAACGAACCAGTAGAACTCCTGAGGGCAGGGGCTTTGATGCACGCTCGTGGTCTTATTAACAATAGAGTTATCCAACATAACCTAGACTGGGTTTGGCCCTATTGGATTGAACGACAATTTGACCCCAGAGATATCTCTTTTATACCTAGGGCTTTTTCTATCACCCACATCAATTTAAGCCATAGAAATTGGACCGCAGTTGGCATGCCTAATTATCCTAACTTACCTATTGTCGACCCACGGGGATTGTTAACCCCGTTTATTGATGGATGGTCACTGGATTGTTGGCTAGTGACTCAAAGTGGTCGAACATTGTTGCCATCTAGAGCGAAACACGTTGAGCAAAAGGTACAATTTGATGATGAGCTAAGTGTACATACCATTACTGATGATGGACTTTTGTCCTTACATTCTAAGGCGCAGGTAGTGTTTAAAGAGGGCAAGGTCTTGTGCCAAATGGATATTGAAGCAAGCGCCGATGAGCCAGCTTGGATAGTCGTCGCTCTGCGCCCTTATAATCCGGAAGGGGTCAGTTTTATTGATGAGGTCAGGTTACATCCCTCGCGCAATCAATGGTTAATTGACGATACTTATCACGTTGAATTTAGTCACCAGGTCGATCGCCATCATATCTGCAATTACCAAAATGGTGATGTGTACATTCATTTAAACGACAGGGTTGATGAGCAACAAGGCGAATGTGATATAGGGATGTTGACTGCCGCTGCCATGTTTAAGTTAGAAAATAATAGCAACCCTAGCAAGGTATCGGTGAGTATACCGTTACAGCAAGGCAGTGATGATGTTCAGCTTCATGGGCATCAGCTACACTGTGAACCTTGGCACACACATTTGCAAAGTGCTAGCGTCTTAAAACTTCCTCAGGCATCTTTCCAAGCATTGTATGACATTGCCTTAAAAACCCTATTATTACACTCTTCAGATGATATTTACCCTGGTCCCTATACCTATAAACGTTTTTGGTTCCGAGACGCCGTATTTATTATTCATGCTTTGCTATGTGCGGGTTTAACTAAGCGCGCTGAGCAGGCTATCGATCGATTTCCCTCAAGGCAGGACTTGTCAGGATATTTTCACTCTCAAGAGGGCGAATGGGATTCTAATGGACAAGTGTTATGGATTTTACAACGATATTGTCAGTTAACTAATCAGGCGCCGAAACCTCAATGGTTAAAAATGATTAAAAAGGGGGCTGATTGGATTATTAAAAAACGTATTTCTGACGCAAGTAATGTGATCCACAACGGACTGTTACCCGCAGGTTTTAGTGCAGAACATCTTGGTCCAAACAATTATTACTATTGGGATAACTTTTGGGGTATTGCCGGATTGCAAGCAGCTGCGCACATGTTTGCTTTAATCGGCAAAACCACACTCAGTCAAAAATACCAACAAGCCGCTAAAGACTTTGATGATTGTGTTACTAAGAGTATATCCCATACGGCTACAAAGCTTGGCAGACAAGCCATACCAGCCGCTCCCACTCGCAGACTGGATGCGGGTGCCATTGGTTCTTTAGCCTTGGCTTATCCAGCCCAACTATGCGTGAAAGACGACCCTAGGGTGTTAGATAGTTGTGAATTTTTGTTGGAATATTGTTGTGTCGAACACGGTTTTTTTCAAGATATGACTCACAGTGGCATCAATCCTTATCTCACATTACATATTGCCCAAGTGTTAATGCGAGCAGGTGATATACGTTACCAAGATTTAATGACGCGTGTGGCAGACCTTGCTACTTCAACGGGGCAATGGCCTGAAGCTATTCATCCTCGTACCGGCGGTGGTTGTATGGGGGATGGTCAACATGTATGGGCCGCGGCAGAATGGATATTAATGCTGAGAAATTGTTTTGTACGTGAAGAAAAAGACTGTTTGGTGATTGGTGCAGGAATAAGTCAACAATGGCTGGCCATCCAACAACCCTTAAGTTTTGGTCCAGCAGCGACATCTTATGGACAAGTGAGCATAAGTGTTGACCCCCTTTCCAAACAGTCCGATGGTAAAACGCTACAATATATTATTCGATGGCAGGGGAGTTGGTTTGGTAAGGCTCCGCGAATTGAAGTACGTCTGCCCGGTCAAGAGGTGATTCATCCTATCCTCGGTGTAAATGATGTAACTTGTGAGTATCAAGTATGAATATTTTGATGATGACTAATACCTACCTACCACATATTGGTGGGGTGGCGCGCTCAGTCGAAGCCTTTAGTCGCTATTATCAAGAGCATGGTCATAAGGTACTGATAATTGCACCGGAATTTCCGCAAACTCCTGGTAATGAAGAAAATGTAGTGCGTATCCCCGCTATTCAGCGTTTTAACGGCAGTGACTTTTCTGTGGTATTGCCGATACCGCACTTATTAGGTGACAAAATTGACGCATTTGAACCAGATATTGTGCATTCTCATCATCCGTTTTTAGTGGGGTCAACCGCTAGGTTAGTTGCCAATACCTATAATTTACCTTTGGTCTTCACTCATCACACTATGTACGAACAATATTCTCACTATGTGCCCGGTGATGCAGAAACTCTGCAGCGTTTTGCGGTGAAACTCGCCACAAGTTACGCCAATATGTGTGATCAGGTGTTTGCGCCTAGTGAAAGCATCCATGACATTCTAACAACACGAGGCGTACGAGTGCCTATAGAAGTGATCCCCACAGGGGTCGACCTCGATGAATTTTCACAAGGCAGTGGCCCCGGGTTCAGAGAAATTTTAGGGATTGAAAGTAATGCTTTTGTGGTGGGGCATTTAGGGCGATTGGCACCAGAGAAAAATCTAACATTTCTAAGTCAAGCTGTGGTGAAGTTTATGAAAAAGGAGCCCCTCGCGCATTTTTTGTTGGTGGGCAAGGGCAATTCTGAACAGGCCTTGCGACAATCATTCAAGTTGGCAGGATTAACCTCGCGCCTGCATCACGTTGGTTTTCTGGAACAACCCTTTTTATCCAGTGCTTACCAGGCAATGGATGTATTTGTATTTAGCTCACAAAGTGAAACCCAAGGTATGGTTTTAACCGAAGCTATGGCCGTTTCGATACCTGTGATTGCGCTGGATGCGCCCGGAGTGCGAGAAGTGGTGTTAGATGGAAATAACGGGAGATTATTATCTTCTGACACCACCTCTGACGAGTTCGCAGATGTGCTGCAATGGTTTTTTACGTTGTCTGAAGAACAACGACATGTCATCAGACAGGCCGCCCGTATAACTGCCGAATCTTATTCTTTGGAGAAATGCGCACAAAAAGCCTTGGGAAAATACCAGTCTTTGTTAGGTAAAGGTTTCGTTCATCGTCATCACGAGCATCACCTTTGGGCCGATGCCATACAGATGATAAAAGCCGAATACTGTATTTTAAAAGGAATCGCCAAGGCTGCTGTGCAAGCGATTGCCAATGATGATAAAAAATGATCTATAGGTTGGAAGTAGGATATCGGAGGTTACGTCGCTGGTTCAATCGCAGTGAGTGGATGTTGTCTTTGTTGGGATTTAACAAACAAGCTTCCACGGACCACAAAACTGGCCTGCTAATTATCCAAATAGACGGTTTATCCCATCAGCAATTTCAAACCGCCTTAGGCAATAACCGATTGCCATTTATGGTAAAGTTAATCAACAACGAACATTATCATTTGCATGATTATTACTCTGGGGTACCTTCAACCACTCCGGCTGTTCAGGCTGAGCTTTTTTATGGCGTCAAAGCAGCCGTTCCGGCTTTTAGTTTCAAGTCTCGGGATTCCCATCAAGTTGTGCGAATGGACAGGTATCAAGGGGCCTTTGATGTAGAACAACGACTAAAAATCCAAGCTGAGCCATTACTAAAGGGTGGCAGTTCCTATTCAAACATTTATCAAGGCGGGGCCAGCGAAGCGAATTTTTGTTCATCTTCGATTGGTTGGTCTGGGCTGATGAACATGGCTAGTCCCCTAACCATAATGATGTTTGTTTTGTTGAATATATACAGTTTTTTGCGAGTAGGGCTGCTTATGTTACTGGAGTTTATATTGGCTTTTGTTGACTTTTTTAGAGGCATTATTAACCGTCGCAACCTATTTAGAGAGCTACTATTTGTGCCGACACGTGTAGCGGTAAGTATATTGCTAAGGGAGTTAGTCACTATTGGTACAAAGCTTGATGTAGCTCGCGGTTTACCTGTTATTCACCTTAATTTTTTGGGTTACGACGAGCAGGCACATCGCCGGGGTCCTAGTTCTCAATTTGCTCATTGGAGCCTCAAAGGCATTGACGATGCCATCAGTCGAATTTGGCACGCAGCCAAGTCATCTTCCCGTCGAGAATATGAAGTATGGATATATTCCGACCATGGACAACAGGAAGCCATACCCTATGCAAGGATGCACGGTGAAACTGTAGGTGAAGCTATCGCACGAGTCTTCGCTGACTTTAGTGATACACAAATTGCTACACAAACCATTAAACAGGATGTGGGAATTGAGCCACGTAGGGCACAATATTTAGGTGGTGGCTGGTTTCAAAAGTTACTTCCTTTTCCAAAAGAGATGCAAACCTCATCCCTCACTGAAGAACAATACGCTGAACAAGTAACGGTGACGTCAATGGGACCTATGGGCTCTATTTATCCGGCGCAGACTTTGAGTAGTATACAACGAGAGGTATTAGCCGAAACCTTGGTAAAAGACGCAAAAATACCCCTAGTGTTGGCATTTGTAGCCAAAGGTCAGGTGAAGGCTTGGGACCACAGTGGCGTGTATTTATTGCCCAAAGATGGCGCAAAAATATTTGGTGAGCGACACCCCTTTTTACATGAGGTCACACAAGAAATGATTGACCTATGTCAACATCCAGAGGCGGGGGAGTTGTTGATCAGTGGTTGGAGTGTGGATAAACCTTACTGCACCTTTGCTATGGAGAACGGCTCCCATGGGGGACCCGGAATGGAGGAAACACATGCCTTTGCCCTGCTCCCCTCTGATACACCTTTGCCGCCAAGAGATAAATTTTACCTAAGGCCTTTGGATTTATATGAAATGGGCTTACATATATTGGGACGTAAGAAACATAAACATAAACATGAAAATATCAGACACCGAGTAAAGTCGGCAATCAGCCCCAAATGTACCCCAACAACCGATAAACCTGATGTGAATACCTTAAGATTACTGACCTATAATGTGCATAGTTGTCGTTGTATGGACGGAAGACTGTCTACCCATCGTATCGCCAGAGTGATAGCTCAATATCAACCCGATATAGTGGCGTTACAAGAGTTAGACGCAGGTATGTCCCGCACTGAATACCTCGACCAGGCGCTCGCCATCAGTCAATACCTTGAAATGGAGTTTCATTTTCACCCGGCAATTCATGTAGAAGAAGAGCGTTACGGTAATGCCATTTTGACTCACCTACCACTCAAACTGGTTAAAGCTGGAAACTTACCTTTGATTATTAACCAACCTTTATTTGAACCAAGGGGAGCAATCTGGGTAGTAGTTGAAGTAAATGGTATAAACGTACAGATTTTTAATACCCACTTTGGCTTTAGACCGGTGGAACACATACCCCAGGTAAATGCCTTGTTAGGTGATGATTGGCTGGGTAGCGCCAATTTTCAACAGCCGATTATTTTATGTGGGGATTTTAATTTTTTCCCCCACTCTGCGGCCTATAAACGGGTGCTTGAATATCTGCGAGATACCCAGCTTCAGTTAGAGGGACATAGGCCAATTAATACGTTTTCTGGACGTTTCCCTCGTGCTCGCATTGATCATGTTTTTACCAATACGATGCTTGAAGTGGCAAATATTCAAGTGCCTCGCACCCATTTAACCCGCAGCGCCTCTGACCACTTGCCCCTTATCGTCGACCTAAAATTAATTTGATATTATCATTATCACTAACGAGTCACTCACCACCTGAGTATCGACTCGCTTCAGTTAGGCTGACTTCTCAAACCCCTTAGCAAAATGATTCAGAGGCGAATGATAGGTTAGAACAACGGAATACGATTGGGGGGAACTCCTCTCGAAAATATTATTTTTATTTGGCAAGCAAACGATAGGCTTGTAATATTAATTCATCTGGGTTCACAGGTTTCGTCATCAATTGTAAATTTTCTCCCGTGATAGTTTCCATCTCTGGAGAGGTATCCCCAGATACTAAAATGGCTGGAATTTGGTGACCCTCTTTTGTTTTTGCTTTATGAATGATATCCAGTCCTGACTCTTTATGGTTAAGATGAAAATCAGTGATAATTAAATCTGGCAACTGTTTATCAAATTGTGCGTAGGCCTCTGGAGGAGAGGACGCGCACACAATGTCAAAACATTGTTCCATTGATAACAGCATTTCTGATGCATCAAGTACGTCGGGATCATCGTCAACCAACAATATTAGTACTTTTTTCTCTATAGCCTGATCTGTATTGGTTTCTTTTTCAGACACTGTGGAGAGTGTTGACTTGCCCAAAGGTAAACTAATGGAAAAAGTAGAGCCTAATCCGACCTTTGATGTCACATCTACTTGGGTACCGAGTAAATCGGCAATCAGCTGTACAATTGACAAACCTAAACCAAGACCACCATGATGTTGCTGAGGGTTTCTGTTTACCTGATGAAATTCATCGAATATGTAGATAAGCTGATCTGCAGGAATACCAATACCCGTGTCGATTATCGATACTTTTAATATATTATGCTTCTGACTACTGGTAATAGTCACTTTGCCCACTTTGGTATAACGAATGGCATTGGCTAGCAAATTTTGCAGCAACTGATTTAGAAGTCCTGGGTCGCTGTACACAACATGATTATCGTTTGCTTCGAGTGTTAACACTAGACCATTTTCATAGGCTTCTACTTCGAATCCGGCACAAAGTTTTTCGAGCATAGGGCGCAGCGCAAAATGACCAAGCTGCGCTGCCACTGTACCCGATTCAAGTTTGCTAATGTCCAACAACGAGTTCAATAAGCGGGCCATCGCAAACAATGAATCTCCTTGCATACCCAACATTTTTTGGGCTTCTGGTTTATCAATACTTTTAAGTAACGCTTTGTTAAGTAACGTCAGTGAGTGCAAGGGCTGACGCAAATCATGACTGGCAGTGGCTAAAAACCTAGATTTAGCTGCAAGAGCAGATTCCGCTGTGGTTTTTGCCAACTGTAGGGCTTCATCGCTTCTTTGACGTTGCCTGATATCACGTATTGCTGCGCTTACCAATTGTCCATGTTCGGTTTCTATGGGGCTAAGAGAAACTTCGATTGGGATCTCTTTACCGCTTTTGGTCAGAGCAAACACTTTAATATCGTTGCCCATCTCACGAAGCTTGGGTTGGGTAAAGAAACGATGGCGATGCTGAACATGTTTCTTTGCAAATTTTGAGGGCATTAATTGCTCGATACGCATGCCAATAAGTTTTTGTTTGGAATATTCAAAGAGTCGTTCGGCCTGACTATTGGCGATTTCTATTTTGCCACTAGCATTGACAATCACTAGGGCATCAGGGGCAGACTCTACCAATACTCGAAAATTCCTTTCACTTGCCCGTAGTTCATTTTCAGCATTGATGCGCCTACTAATATCTTTTTCGGTAGAGGCAATCGCAATCACAACGCCAGCTTGATCCAATAAAGGTGTCAGGGTAAGTAATACATTTATCTTACGCCCGTCTTTACCCAAGCGCTTGGCATCAGCACTGTGAATATGCTCACCATTAATAATGCTTTGCATTAATTGCTTTGCATTTTTCTGTTCATCCATGGGGATAAGATCAAGTATATTCATACCTAAAGCTTGTTGTTCGGTCCAACCATACATTCTTTGTGCACCATTATTCCAGGCAGTAATATTGCCGTCCAGATCACACAAAGTATAAGCATCATTGGAGTCGCGGATGATAGTGGCTAATCTCAGGGTGTCTTCTTCTGAGCGTTTTCGCTGGCTGATATCGATAAAAGTGATGACCACTCCGGCAATTCGGTAATCATTCGTGCGATACGGCAGGATCCGGCGCAGATAATAACTCCCGTCCTCAGTTTTCACCTCACACTCCACTGGAGTAAGATGGCTCAAAACTCGCTTAATATCATCCATTAGACCACTATCCAAAAAATTAGGCCGGATGTCGCTTATTGGGCGCCCGACATCTGTAGGTATTAGATTCAATAGTTTCTGGGTCGCAGGAGTAAAACGACCAATTCGTAGGTGATAGTCAACAAACAAGGTGGCAATATTAGTACTGCTCAGCAGATTGTCTAGGTCATCGTTAATCTTGGCCAGCTCTTCTACTTTGTCCTTATATTGGTTGTTAACTGTGGTTAGCTCTTCATTCATTGATTGCAGTTCTTCTTTGGAACTTTCTAACTCTTCATTGCTCGACTGCAACTCTTCGTTAACCGACATCACTTCTTCGTTTGCCGCTTGTAACTCTTCGTTGGCGGATTCCCATTCTTCAACATTTGTTTGTAACACTTTACGTGTGATATGTAGTTCTGCTTCCATTTGTTCAAATAACGAGCTGTCGTTTGTGCTTCGCGGGCTTTTTTGTTGTGATAATTGCTGTTCCTTTTGCTGTTTAAGATTGACGTCAGTTTCACCTTGTTCTTCAAAGGTGATCAGTATCATAGGTTCATTATTCTGGGGGATGTTTATCGGTCTAAGAACCACTTTTACTCCACGGTGCCCATTTTCCTTAAGCATTTGTATGTCGTCAATCACCACTCGTTTGTTTTCTTCGGTGATTTGGCGCAATGCGAGGCGTAATTTTGACCGTAATTCATGTTTTGCAAGCACCAGCAAGTCTTGAGAAGGGGATCCTGATGGCTGTTCTAAGTAACGTGAAGTAGGGCCGGAAAAATGAACGACTTGATGTTTTACATTCACCAATACAGCAGCAGGAGCAAATTCCTGTAATAAAAATTGTTGTGCCACATCACCAAGACACAGCTGATTTTTATCGTAAACTTGCTTACCAACAAAGGGAGGCATGGAGCGCGTAATTCGTGAGGCTATTGGAAATTGAACACTGCTGGTTGAACGAGCCGGCCCAGTACGTTGATAAATTCTCCATTTTTTTGACAGTGGTTTAAATAAACTATCTTGCTGATTGGACGTTTCCGAGTGTCCTAAAAATAAATTACCGTTTTCCCGCAGTGCAAAATGGAACAATGCTAGGACTTTACTTTGTACTTCAGCGCTGAGATAAATCAGTAAGTTTCGGCAGCTAATTAGATCAATGTTCGAAAAAGGTGGGTCACTTATGAGGTTTTGGTTAGCAAAAGTAACCAACTCACGTAACGACTTTTTAATCCGGTAACTGTTATCTTCTTTACTAAAAAATCTGTCTAGGCGTTCTTCTGAAACACTGGCCGCAATATTTTCTGGGTATAGGCCTGTTCGACCATAGCTCAATGCTGTTTCGTCAATATCGCTGGCGAATATCTGGATACTGCAATGTTTATTGGTTTTTTCTAAATGTTCAACTAACAACATTGCTATTGAGTAGGCTTCTTCACCAGTGGCACAACCTGGAATCCACACACGGATTGTTTGGTCATCATGTTTAGACGCAACTAACGGAATGATGACTTTTTGTTCGAGGGTTGGAAAGGCTTCAGGGTCCCGAAAAAATGCAGTTACACTAATCAGTAAGTCCTTAAACAACAAGTTTGCTTCATCCTCATTTTTGCGCATAAAGGATAAATAATCTGGCATCGTTTTAAGATGATGGAACGCCATTCTCCGAGCGATACGACGCCCTAATGTACCGAGCTTATAGTCTCTAAAATCATGCCCAGTATGATTTTTCACAAAGGCCAAAATATCACTTAGTTGGGATTTTTCGTCTTTTGGTATACCCGCATCACGTTTAGTGTCTGTCTGCTTAATTATGTGAGGGTGCTGTAAAAAGTGCTTAATATGAGCAGGCATTTCCTTAACCAAGCAAGTGAAATCTACTAGTCCGGTGGCAATAGCGCTACTGGGCATTCCCTCATAATCAGCGCTATCTGGTGATTGAGCTAAAACCAAGCCACCACTGCCTTTAATGGCCCGAATTCCAAGAGTACCATCACTACCAGTACCGGAAACTATGATGGCAATCGCACGATCTTCATGCTGTTCAGCCAGTGACCAGAAGAAAGTGTCGATTGGCATCCGCAAACCATGATGTAAAACGGGTTTGTTAAGTTTGATACTATGACCGTCTAGAGTCAGATACGTATTAGGCGGAATAACATAGACATGATTGGCTTGAACTGTCATACCATCGACAACTTGAACCGCAGGCATAGTAGTAGAGCGAGTAAGGATTTCAGCCGTAAGACTTTCATGTTTTGGGTCTAAGTGTTGGATCACCACAAAAGCTGCGCCACTATCATTAGGTAAGGCTTCAAACAAGTTTTTTAAGGCAGCCAGACCACCTGCCGAAGCACCGATACCAACTATGGGGCAAGACGATTCAGTCATTCGCTTAGTACTCCTTTACATTTTTCCAATCAGACACAGTGTCACTATCATGACGCATCTGATCAAAGATATTAACGGTATAGAATAGGCACTGAATACGATGTACCAACATTAAATAAGCCGACACAACAAGTGAAAGGTAGATAATATTTTAACTTTATCATTTTATAAAGTAATCGCTAGCGTTTTAAGGTCAATATCCATCAGATATTTTAATTATCAACATCAAAATATCTATGATATGCATAAGTATTATCTTCAACTATCTGTTCCATCATTTATTGACCTCTATCAACCAAAAGGTCATGTACAGTATCTAATCTTGTTGATTTATATGAGCTAATAATTACTGTTTTTTTTTACTTAAAACCTTTAGGTGTCGCTGATCCCCACTTATTATCATGTTATTGCTGAACCGTAAAATATTGAGCAAGATCAATTTTACAAAAACATACAGATTGTAAAGTGTTCAAAATATCTGTTTATTGACATAACAATGAAAACCTCTTCAAAACAGCACTTAGAAAAAAACAATGGTTACTTTCAATTACTTTGGTCGGTGCATAGTGGAGAGGGCCCATTGTTCGCTACTGCACTGCACGCAGGCCATCAAATACGAAATGAGTTGGCTGGAATTATGGCTCTGGAAGAATCTTTAAGATTAAGAGAAGAAGTCAAAATCGCGAAAACACAAAGCACATGAGTCCCAGTAGCCAGGTGAACTTCCGTAGTCTAGACATAATATTCTCCAATAAATGGATGTTTATCAGTGGAATGGGTATTCATCTATATGCAGTTGTTTCAAACAGCAACCTGATTAAATCTAGGCTAAGGACAAATGGTCTTATACTTGATTCCTTAGGAAGGGAATTTTTCAAAAATCAAAGCAACAGCCTGATTGATTTTCTCTTCAAGATTATCCCGTGTTTTTTGGCTTAATCTTCCAACAGCAATGCCTTCCCATAACAGCTTTTTATTACTTTTTTCAATCACATCAATATTTAAGGTGCCTTCGGTGTATTGCTCTATTCGGGTCTCGTGATGAGGGTAGCCTCCCCATACACCATAATCATGCCTAAAATCATAATAAGGATGGTGCACTGAATCACTTACAGCCTGGATTTTTTCTTTGGTGTAGGTGTTGAAATTAACCCACAGATCTGGATTGTTTGAGTAACGGTAACCTTTGCTTATCATTTGGGTCATGATCGCCGCTTTGATAAAACGGGTGGATAGCTTGTCGTATTCCTCGCCTTCTGGCTGCAACTGGGGATAAAAGGCAAAAGTGGAGTATCGATTAAGGTCGGCCGTTTGGTCATATAAGGCATGTATTTGTGGTAAAGATTGGCAGGCTGATATCAACCAAATCACACTTAATAACAACATTACCAGCATAGGGCGAAGGGTTTTCTGAGTATTCATCACAAACATCCATAAAATAGAGGGAACCAGACTGATTTTTAATCAAATCGAACCAAGCAATGTTGACCCATATCAAACTATTTATGGGGAATGACTTAAAGCAGTCATTCCTGCTACAAATCAAAATCAAGGATTGGCTAACCTAGAATCTTTGACGCCTGCTCTTACCTTATTCGATATAATCTGTACTTGAAGATACTTTTACATTGTCAGTAATTTGATTATTTGGATGGGACACATACCAATCGCCCTCGTTAAGCCCTGAAATCACCTCAACATTAAAGGCATTTTTGTGGCCAATACTGATTATTTGTTTATGCGCAGTCTTTTCTCTTACCACAAATATCGCCCACTTATCTTGTTCCCTAAATAATGCTGTGACCGGCACACTTAATACATCTGAGCCATTCCATAAGACTATTTCCACATCCACCTGATACCCATGACCAAGACGTGCCCAACGGTTATATTCACTGATAATATCAACAACAACATTCACTCGTTGCTCTTCTATCCCTAACGCAGACACTTTCATAAAACCTATAGGTTCAATGCGGTTGACTCTGCCTGTGAGTGGTTGGGCTCCACCCCAGTTTTTAATATTGACGACTTGGCTCGGTTCAACTTTTACTGCATCGAAAGACAGTAATTCTACGACTATTTCAAGATCTTTTGGGTTGCCAATTTCAAGCAAAGCAGTCCCCGCTATGACCACTCCCTCACTTTTATTCAATACCTTTAATATGCGCCCACTAACTGGGGCGGTTATGTTGACACATTGGCAGTTACCGTGTTGAGTTTGCGTAGTAGAAGGGGACAACATTAATGCCTTGGCGCGTTCCAATTCATAGACGCGCATTTGCAGCCCAGCTTGAGTTGTAGCTAAGGCCGCGAGTGCGGTTTTGTATGTTCGTTCAGAATTGTCTAGTTCTCGCGCAGACACATTATTGCTGACTCTTAACTCACGCATTCTGTTAAATTCTGCAAGGGCAAAATCTAATTCTGCCTGTGACTGATTCACTTCAGCTTGAGCGAGGGTCAAAGCCGACTCTGCAGTTTTGATATCCGCTTTTGCTTGGGCTTCACTTCGTGGGTCAAGAAAATCAGGGTCGATTGGTTCTATTTCGGCCACTATAGTAGTCAACCGTTCGACTTGGTCGCCCACTTCAGCCTCTATCCTGCGCAGATGCCCAGTAACAGGGGCTGACAAGGTGTAAACATCGTGAACCCTTGTTTTCGCTTCGTCGGCGATAATTTCTTGTAGATCTCCCTTAACTACTTGAGCTATATCCACAATTATCGTTCTAGGTCTAAAAAGATAGGTCAACACTGATAACAAGACCATACCAATCACAGCCCAAAGTAAAAACCGCATATGTTTGCTTTGCATCATTTATTCCCTCGTTTTTAATACTCTGATCAAATCAAGTTTATTCACTCTTCTCCTGACCAGAGCCGCGGATAAGATAGCGGCGATGACAACCCACACAATTGCATATCCGTAGGTTGAAGCCTCGATCACCAAAGGAATACGATACATTTCGGTGTCAAACGACTGTGCCATCGACCACACTAAAAGCCTGCCAAATAAACAGCCAAGAGGCAATCCTAGTAAAATCAAAAACATGACTTCACCCAGTAATACATAAGAAATCTCGCCCTTGGTAAAACCCAGTACACGCAAGGTGGCTAGTTCTCGTCCACGCTCTGATAGCGCAACCCTTGTGCTGTTATAAGTCACGCCAAATACCAATACCACGGCTAAACCTGTAAACATGGAGATAAACACCATCAAGTGTTCGACCAGGTGTTCATTAAATGAATCCAATGCAGACTGTTTCAACATCACAGTACTAACCTTGGGCATACTTTTGAATTCTGCATACAGTTCAACTTGATATCGCGGGTCGATTAACAGGTTGGCATATTTAAAGCTGGGGCTTTCATTGAGTGCGCGATTTAGAATATCTAAGTTCATATAGGTTGGCAGACCGATATATGAATCAACAATGCCAACTACAGGTATCAATAATTCCGGCCTGCGTCCTTCTAAAACATCAACCCCCATAACATCCCCAATCTTAATATTAAGTTTGCTTGCTAGACGACTGGCGATCACTATCCCTGAATCGGGCACTTCAATGCTTTGTTTACGCCCGTCGTCGTAAATCACTTGCAGGGTGCTTTCAGGCGGCATACCTGTAATGCCCCCTCTGTGGGTCTTTGAGCCAAAACTAAATTCTGCATTAACTGCATATATGGGTTCAGCAGTCAGGACACCTGGTAATTTTTCGAAGTCATAAATGGCACGCAGCGGCAAAGGATCAACCACACCCACAGTAATATGTTGCCGCTGGCTATCAAAAAAATATACGCGTTTAAGATGAGACAACGAATCGTCCCACTGCAAGGTCATAATAATTAAGCCGGTTGCCATGGCTATACCGGCACTGGTTAATAATGAGCGTAGTGGCCGACGAGATATTTGACGTAATGCAATACGAGTAGGCTGATCCAAAAATCTAGCGAGGCCCAGCGATGATAAAAAGGTTTGTTTATAAATACCAGGGGAGGGCGGTATCATCGCTTCAGCAGGGGGTAATTTGACAGCGGTTCTAACTGCCGTTAACGCACCTAGAATAGCAGCGATTAAACTGACTAACCCACCAATAATAAAAGCATAAGGGCTGGGACGATAAATCAACAAAGGGAAACGAAACAGATCTGCATACATTTCAGTATTGAGACGGCCAAAATATGCGCCAATAACGGAGCCAATTGTCACGCCTATGATGCCAATCACCAACATCATTTTAATATAGTGCCAAGCGATTTGAAAATTGCCGTAACCAAAAGCTTTGAGTAGGCCAATTTCGGTTCTTTCTGTTGCAATTAAACGTGACAATACCATATTGGTTAAAAATACCGCTACAGTGATAAAGATAGCGGGCAATATGGTTGCCATACTTTTTTGCTGTTCTATTTCGTTTTTCACAAACCAATTTGATATTTGATCTTCGCGTTTAATGGCTCTGACGCCACCATAAGGTTCAAGTAAAACATCAACTTGATTAAGCACATCTGCTGGCAGGATATTGCGCGTTAACGTTAAACTTAGATAGTTGAAGGACTCTTGCAGATCATAAGCCGCTGCAAGCACATCATTTGACATCCACATCACGCCAAACAAACTATCGTCAGGCATCAGCGCACCGGGGCCAATGGCGTAGATAAATTCTGGACTTAGGGCAATTCCCACCACATAAAATTTTTTTTTGTGACCGTTCATAATGACACTGACCGTATCGCCAATATCGAGTTGGTGTGCTTCGGCAAAAGGCTCATTCAGAATAAGCTGATCATCACGCCCAGGGCTTACCCAGCCGCCTTTGCGCAATACCAACTGATTCAGTAAAGGCTGGCCTTTTTCTGGGATTGACATAAGTTGCGCTATGACCGGTTGGTTAAAACCCTGAATGTCTATATTTGCATAGCTACTTATCCGGGTTTGAACTGTTTGTACGCCGTTTATTTGTGCAATTTGGTTGGTTAACCGCAATGGGGCGCGGGTGGCAAAAGCAAATATCTCACCAAAACGATAACGTTGATAATAGGCTTGTGTGGTGTCTTCAAGTGCTTCGATAGTTGACAACGACATAACTAAGGTTGCCACACCTGAACCAATAACGAGGGCAACGGCCAGGACTTGTCCGCGCAATTTCCATAGGTCTCGTATTAACTTTTTGTTTAAGACTTTCATCACCATTGTAGCTCTTTGGCCAAAACACGAAAAGAGTTATTACGTACGCTCGCTATCTGCCCATCAGAAATATTAACCACTCTGTCGGCCATACTAGCAACCACAGTATTATGGGTAATGACGGCTGTAGTTGTCCCTAGTTGTTTATTGATATTTTCGATGGCTTCTAGCACTAAAATACCAGTTTGTCTGTCTAGGGCACCGGTTGGTTCGTCACACAATAAAATATCGGGTTGTTTGGCAATCGCCCTAGCAATGGCTACACGCTGTTGCTCGCCGCCCGAGAGTTGAGCGGGGAAGTGATGCATGCGATCGCCAAGTTTAACGAGTTCTAGAGCTGCTTCTGGAGCAATGGGGTTTGGTGATATTTCCGTCACCAGTGCCACATTTTCGTAAGCAGTTAAGCTGGGTATCAAATTATAAAATTGAAATACAAAGCCTACATGTTCGCGCCTAAAACGTGTCAGTTCATACTCACTGGCCTTACTCAAATCTTGCTGGTTATACAGGATCTGCCCTGAAGTAGGTAAATCAAGGCCCCCCAATATATTTAATAACGTAGACTTGCCACTACCTGAAGCGCCTAACAGCACCACCAACTCTTTCGGATAAAGTTCGAAATCCACCCCCGTAAGGGCATGCACTTCCACTTCACCGCTATGGTAAGTTTTAGTCAAATTATAGGCCGCCAACGCAGGTTGTATAGCGAGCGGAATTTTTGTTTCTGGAACCTTATTCATATGATGTCTCAATGACAATACAAAACTGTTGTTTTGGAATATGATAATGATGATAGAGAGTGTACTGCATGGGTTTGACGTTATATTCATGTGTCATCTCCTTGCATAGAATGTCACTCACCCAAAAGGTTAGTGCAAGTGGCTACGATGGCATATTAGAGAAGAAATATATTGATGGGGGTCAAAGATTGACCTACTCGGTTTTTTCTTGCTGCTGTTCCTTATAATTATTGATGGGTGGCGCGCTGTTCAGTCCAGTCCAGTCCAGTTCGTTCCAACAAATAAGCACTTATCACTTATCACTAATGAGTCTTGAATTTAATGACTTTAAGCCACTGTTTTTGAAAACCAGTTTATTGATTCAGGTCAATCCTTATTTGATAGACGCCATAATTGGTTTCTCTGTTGTGTATAAAGGCTTTGACAACTTAGGTGGATTTAAACGCTTTCTGGGTAAACAACCCAGCAATAAGCTCGCCATATTAATATTTGGCTTATTTCAAGGTTTTGGTATAGCCACCAAGCTGCAAGAGTTTGAATTAGCATCAGATGGCCTCATCACCAACATGGTTGCCTTTAACATCGGCGTTGAACTCGGCCAATTTATGGCGCTCGCGATTATCGTTATTGCGATTAACTTTTGGCGACCCCACAAGCTGAAATTTCTGTTGATCCAGTAAAAGGACAACAAGTGATAGAAGTAACAGTGCCTGCTGGCAAAGGGATCGAATATAAGTTCCACATGAGCCAGCATGAAAAGCTGACTTATGAATGGGTAACCGATGGTGAACCGCTTTACTTTGACTTTCATGGTGAGCCAGAAGGCGATACAACCGGATATTTTGAAAGTTATGTCATTGCTACCTTGCAAAGATGAAAGGAAGTTTTACCTCACCTTTTACCGTTTCTCATGGATGGTATTGGAAAAAATATAGTGACAATGCCGTTGCGATTCAATTGATCGTAGCAGTGCAATATGAAGTGATTGGACATAAACAGTAAACATATGAGGACTAAAAACATGAAAATTTTGACACGTGCCGTTTTATTCATCGCTCTACTTGGGCAAGGTAATGCCCTTGCTCATAGCAATCACAATGTCATCAGCGGGCAGACTGCTTTAAGTGTTGCGAGCAAATCAGTTAAGCAATTGACCTTCAAATATTTGGTTTTAAAGTTGGAAAACTCGATGCCAGTTGGAAGGCATTAAAAGACAGTCATTTTAGTGTCGTCGATGTTTTGGAGGATTCGTTCATTATTAGCGCCAAAAATATTCATAGTGACAACACGATATTTTTTCGGATCGCTAACAATGGGCAGATTTTGAACGTAAAGAATAATAATGAATTTTAACCTTTGAGGAAGCATCATGCTGCTTCCGCGATCTAACATGCTGATTGACATAGATTACTCAATATGGAAAAGCATAAATTCTAAATAATCTTCCTTAAAATCAGTCAATTAAGTCCCTTCTAAATATATAAATCGTTGTTTTCATTACAAGAATGTAATCAACCTGTCATCCAATTACCTACAAAGTAATTGATCTAGATCAATTACTTTGTAGGTGTAAAAACTAGTATGTCATTACACCAAACGAAGAGGGTTAGTTTCAAGTGAGAAAGTCATTTGTCGCACTATCTTGCATGATAGCTTTACTGATTAATTCAGTGAAGGCAGATGACCATTCAATAAAATTTAGTTTGCAAAAAGACTATGCGACATCGTTGTCTGTTATTACTTCCTTCTTTGGGGATCCGAAAGAGCCAGGGATCACTGATTCGGCACATGACCAACATTCAGTATGTAATTTTGGTGATTGTTATTACGCCGACCTAGTTCCAAGTCATCTATTTATTGGGTTATCTAATGTAATTTTAGCTCCAATTGAACAAGACAAAGACGTTAAAAACGCCTATCTAGCGTCTAGCGTCAAAAACCATATTTCCCCATCTTTATTTCACCCCCCTTAGCTGCATATTTAAGTCAATAATAGACGATTGACCTGTGAGTAACTCATAGGTTTAAGGTATTTCATATCAAACTTTATAGAGTATTCAATTAATAACTGCGCTTACTAGCGCCAAAAAACAAGAGGAAATACACATGAGAAAATTTACATCCCTAACCTTAATCACTTTGTTAGCACTCTCTCCACTTGCTGTTGTGAATGCCAATCAACATGGTGATAAAGCACAGATGTCAATGGGCATGATGGACGACGCTAAAATGGCAAAAATGCAAACGCATATGTCTGAAATGAGCACAGTGCTCGAAAAAGTAAAGAAAGAAACTGATCCACAAAAGCGTCAGGAAATGTTGCAGCAACATGCCAATAACATGGAGAGCATGATGGCAATGATGCATGGCAGTGAGATGGGGAAAGGTCAATCTATGGGCAAACATAAAATGGATAAAATGAAAAAAGGCGATGCCGCCATGCCCACTGAACAAAAGATGGAAATGATGGAGAAACGCTTAGAAATGATGGAACAAATGATGGGGCAGATGATTGGACACACTGCTGAAAAAAGCAAAATGCTTCACAAACACAAATAGACCATTATCTCAGTCAGGGAAAGAACCGATTGGACTATATAACAGTCCATGGGTTCGTATTAATAGTGTATGAATATGGTTACAAATTTTATAACCAAAACGAGCAAAACCGTCTGCGTTTTATCTTGAGTGCAAGGGATTTAGGTTTTTCAGTAGATGACATTAAACAGATTTTTCATAAAGTGGGCGAGGGGAGTCTCCTTGCTCAACGGTTAGGCGATTGATAGACAACCGCCTACATGAAACTGAACAACGTTTTCAAGACACATAAAACGCAGAAAAAAATGCACGCAGCAGTCGACAATTGGGGTGATAAACCAGATAAAAAAATAAGTGGAAATGTTATTTGCCACTTGATAGATGAATTCACCAAGACGCCAGAGTGAATGCTTTCAAATATGAGGATATATGAATACCGATAGCCACAATGAAGGTGCGGGTAGTCCCCACAAATGTTGCCAAACTCAATCAGAACAGCCCAACGTTAAAACGGCTAGTCGCTCTGAGACCTTGGAAGCGACTTCGACAGATAACGAAATGCTCGAACATGAGTTAATAATTGACGGTGCTAGTTGTGCTAGTTGTGTGAGTAAAATTGAAAAAGCATTGCTGTCAGTGTCTGGTGTTCATTCAGCACAGATGAATTTCGCTCAGCGAACTGTGCAAGTCAAAACGAATGTGGATGTAACCAAATTAATTCAAGCGGTAGAGCAGGCAGGTTATAACGCCAAGGAATCAACTAGCGAGTCTGAAGAGCAAGCGTTAGATGAAAAAGAGCAAGCCGATTGGCAGTATTATAAAAAGCTAATGCGAGATATGACGTTTGCTTTGTTGCTTGGTGTGCCTTTAATGATTTACAGTTTGGTTGTGGGTGAAATGACCGTGAATACTGACACCGAGAGGTTAGTCTGGCTGTTAGTTGGCTTGCTTACACTGGGTGTGATGGTGTTTGCGGGTAAGCATTTTTACATCGGAGCTTGGAATTCATTTAAAAATCATTCCGCTAATATGGACACTCTGATTGCATTAGGCACCGGTACCGCATGGTTATATTCCATGGTGGTGGTGTTTGCTCCAGAAATTGTTCCTTTAATGGCACGGCATGTCTATTTTGAAGCCACTGCCATGATTATTGGTTTGATTAATTTAGGTTTGGCCCTTGAAGTAAAGGCACGAGGAAAAACCTCTGAGGCTATCAAACGTTTGATTGGCCTTCAGGCAAAAACGGCCAGGGTTATCAGGGATGATAAAGACATCGACATTCCTATTGAAGACGTACTTTTGAACGACTTAATTCGAGTCCGTCCCGGTGAAAGAATATCTGTTGATGGCGATGTGTTTGAAGGGCATACCTCAATCGACGAATCTATGCTTACTGGCGAACCTATGCCTGTGGAAAAAACAGAGGGTGGGCAGGTGGTTGCAGGCACTATCAACAAATCAGGTTCGATAGTTTTTAAGGCCACCAGAGTAGGCAAAGATACTGCACTGGCGCAGATCATCAATATGGTTAAGCGTGCGCAAAATTCAAAACCCCCAATAGGGCGGCTGGCCGACGTTATATCCGCATACTTTGTACCTGTTGTGATGATTATCGCGGTGTTGAGTGCACTGGTGTGGTTGAATTTTGGGCCTTCACCCGCCATCGCCTATGCCATGGTATCCGCGACAACTGTGTTGATTATTGCTTGCCCATGCGCATTAGGACTGGCTACGCCGATGTCAGTGATGGTCGGAGTAGGCAAAGCAGCCGAAGCGGGTGTTTTAATCCGCAACGGTGAGGCATTACAGACGGCATCCAAGATCACTACCATGGTACTCGACAAGACAGGCACGATTACACAGGGGGCACCTAAGGTAACGGATATTATCGTTGCGGGTTCGCAAACTGAAGATGAAATTTTACAGTTAGTCGCCAGTCTGGAGGCAGGATCGGAACATCCTCTGGCCATGGCAATTGTTGAATCTGCGGCAGATAAGGGTATTTCCCTTAAAAAAGTCACTGACTTTGCTTCACTCTCGGGCATGGGTGTACAAGCAACGTTGCAGAACAAAAGACTGTTGTTTGGTAATGAAAAACTGATGAAACAGCAGGGCATTGCTGTAGACAAGTTCGTAGACAAAGCCCAACAACTGGCAGCAGAAGCGAAAACACCTATGTATTTTGCCGTTGATGCAGAGCTAGCGGCTGTCATTGCCGTAGCAGATCCGATTAAATCAGACTCGATTGAAGCCATTAAGCGCCTTCAGAATAATGGGATCCGCGTTGTTATGCTAACCGGTGACAATCGCATGACCGCCCATGCAGTTGCTAGCATGGTGGGGATCACCGATTTTGTGTCTGAAGTGATGCCTGAAGATAAAGCTAAAAAAGTCGCTGAATACCAAGCCAATGGTGAAATAGTTGGCATGACCGGTGACGGCATAAATGATGCCCCCGCATTGGCTCATGCCAATGTGGGGTTTGCCATTGGTACCGGCACTGATGTGGCCATTGAGAGCGCAGATATCACGCTTATGCGCGGCTCTTTGCATGGTTTAGCCGATGCAATCGCAGTCAGTAAAGCCACCCTTACCAATATAAAGCAAAACCTGTTTGGCGCGTTTATTTACAACGCTGCAGGCGTTCCTTTTGCAGCAGGCGTCCTCTATCCCTTTTTTGGTCTTTTACTGAGTCCGGTTATTGCAGGTGCAGCCATGGCGTTTTCATCGCTTACTGTGGTGACCAATGCCAATCGTTTGCGTTTTTTTAAAGCCAAAGAACATTAGGAGATTGAAATTATGATGTGGATTAACTTAGCTGGATTCGGATTGATACTGCTCATTGTCTGGTGGTTTTGGATGTACAAATCACCCAACGTGGCTATGCAAGAGGGTGGGATTGATATAGTCGTTAAAGATGGAGTATATCAACCGTCAACTATCAAAATAGCGGCGAATAAAGACACTGCGATCACTTTTACAAGAGTAGACGCGTCATCTTGTTCTGAGACATTACTCATCCCTGATTTGGATATTAATGCCACCTTACCGTTAAACAAAAAAGTGAGTGTCAGCATACCCGCCTCATTACCTGGACGTTATGCGTTTCACTGCCAAATGAAAATGTACCTAGGCGAGTTAATCGTCGAATAATACAGGGGCAAAGCCCACTCAGCTGGCAATGTCATGCCTGATGCAAGCAAAAAATAGGATAAAAATATGAGCGATTTAGATCACAGAGTAGGGGTGACAGAGGCAAATTTGGTACTTCGTCATCTAAAACTTAGCAACACCAATGAAGCAAAAATTTGCGTTATTGTTCGTGATATTGACGCGACCTTTGGTATTGATGCCGTTTCATTCGAACAAGCCACACAAACATTGCACATAGGTTATGACGCCACGCAATGTGAGCTGGAAGGCATAGAAAACATAGAAAAAATAAATGGTGCTGATATTTCACACGATTGGTGGACAAACTTCAAAGAAGGCTATTACCAGTTTGTTGATAGAACATCAGAGATAAAGCTAAACATAAGCCTTGGAGCTGTAATGCCAGTCCTCAAGTGAATCACTCAAAACACAAAAAAACAAGAATATGACAAGACAAGCTGTCAGATCCCATTGAAATATACATTAAATTTACAGCGCTATTAATTAAAGGAAAAACTCATGGGTGGATTATTTACGCTATTACTTTACGCAGGATTTTTTTATCTTTTTATGCGCTTTGGTTGTGGCGCACATCTAACCCATGGGCATCATCACGGCCATGAAAAACCTAAAGGTAAAGAAATTTTTATTGATCCAGTTTGCGGAAAACAAGTCCCGGATGACGAGGGGTATGGAGAGTTAGTTGACAAAAAATTGTTTCGTTTTTGCTCTAAAGCGTGTTTAGAAGAGTTTGATGAAAATAAAGCTGAATTGAGTAAAAAACCAAACACATTTCTTGTAAAAGAGGGGCAACAGCATGAAGCATAAAATATCACTTTTCGCCTTCGGGCATGCAACGAGCCTATTTTTACTGATGAGTTTCAGTGTCTGTGTAGGGTTTGGTTTGCTGTTTCCTGAGCAAGCTATGTATGAAGTTTGGTTAAAACTACTACCTGGATTTGAATGGATAAGCTGGCAAAGTTTTTTATTGGGCGCGTTAGAAAGTTACGTATACGGTTGGTTTATCGCACTGATTTGGGTGCCTCTCTATAACTTCTTTGGAAGTAAGGCGAAATAATATGAACCAACCAATAGCACATTCAGGGATGTGGGTACTAGCGCTGCTTATGATCGTGCTTGTCTCGTGGTACATGTACAAATATTTGGCCCCTTCGTCTTGGCGCGAATGGGCAGGGGCAGGGGTGGTACAAGCTTTTATTATTGCGCTATATGCAGAAATGTATGGATTTCCATTAACGATTTACTTACTTGCGCGTTTTGGTGGTCTCGACCGAACCGGACTCAATGCCAATCTGTGGTCTTCTTTGATGGGGATGGGCGAAACAGGCATGATGATATCAATGATCTTGGGCTACATGTTGCTTTTCATTGGCATTGGTATCTTTTTTCAAGGCTGGCGTCAGGTACACCGAGCCAGACACGAAAATAAATTGGTGACTGATGGACTTTATGCGTTGGCACGGCATCCACAATACACGGGGTTATTTATTGCGTTGTTAGGAGAAGGCGTGGTGCATTGGCCAACACTTTTTTCTGTCGGATTACTACCGATTATCATCTTTATCTATTACCGACTGTCCAAACGCGAGGAATTAGCGGTAATAAAGGAATTTGGTGAGGAATATATCGAATATCAAAATCGAGTACCAATGTTTATCCCTCGCTTTTCGCAATGGAAGTCTTTTATCTCTCAGTAGAAATAAATACGATAGTGTGGGTCGAAGCGCCATGTCACTATTGTCATTATCACGTGTTCTTATTCTTTGGCCACTTTGATAAAGATCGAGATCCTTGCGGGCGATTTCACCATTTTTTTATTTATTTGTGCAGTTTTTGATGACTCTATTTGTCTGTATAGATTTCCGATAGTCGTTATTAAAATTAATAGGTCAAGTTATCCTGAAGTCAATAAATCGTTGTAACTAACAAGCACTTAGAACTTATCACTAATGAGTCTTGAATTTAATGACTTTAAGCCACTGTTTTTGAAAACCAGTTTATTGATTCAGGTCAATTGACTGACATTTTTTGGTGTAATTATTATATTCGAAATAAAGATTACCAATCCAAATACACTTAATGTGGATCCAAGTCATGATTAAGA
>Ga0307492_10000172_pt1 | contig 29104 bp, 41 predicted proteins | sample SI3LmetaG_FD_202365 | JGI IMG/M metagenome (GOLD analysis project Ga0307492, IMG submission 202365) | Sea-ice brine microbial communities from Beaufort Sea near Barrow, Alaska, United States - SI3L | ecosystem: Environmental > Aquatic > Marine > Coastal | place: USA: Alaska | collected 2017-05-06 | reverse complement strand
GTTACATAGATAGTAATGATAAGAGTATGAGTAGTATGTTATTATTCACACCTAACTTCATTGATTACTGTAATTCTAATAAGGTTGTAGTGAATGTCATGGAAGAGTGTTTACGTTCCCCACTACCTAAATTAGTTACAATAAGGGATGATAACAAAGAGATAGTTACCCCTAAAAAAGAGGAGATAGCCCCTATGGGAGATGCTGAGAAGATACTAAAAGCTTATAACAATGAGTTAGAGAAGCGATCTATAATGGTCAATGGTATAATGGTACCTGAGATATTCTTCAGAAGAATACATAAGAATGATATGCAGCATGGTGGTAGGTTTTATGACAATGGACAAATACAAGGAGAGGATCAAACATCTAGATCGTCCATACTAATAGATGGGTGTGATACAATAGAATTAGATTACTCAGGCTTGCACTATTCTTGTGCATGTGAAGAGTTAGGTTTGGACTTAAAAGGTAAAGATCCTTATGCCTTTGAGTTTGATATTCCTGTAGACTTAGGTGCTATAGATAGATGGAGGGATAAATACGGCTTCACTGAGAAGTATGATCCAGTACGTAACCTTAAGAAGTCCGCTTTGTTAGTTATGTTCAATGCGAGTTCTGTTAGATCAGCTAAGGCAGGTATCAGTGATAATATATTCAAGGATTATAAAAAAGAAGAACCTGTTAAACGTAAATTTGTAGGTATCTCCAATATACAAGTATCATTATTGGTGGATAAACTACTTGCCAATAATAAAGAACTTGCATCTTACATGCTGTCTGGTGTAGGATTAAGATTCCAAAAACTAGATAGTGATATGATTGAGTATTGTATTAAGGGTTTGATGGAGATAGGGGAGGTTGGATTACCAGTACATGATTCAATAATTGTGAAGTCTACATTAAAGGATTTTACAACTAACCTTATGGAAGATGCTTATAAGCATGTAATGGGCAGTAAAGTTAATTGTAAGATAAAATAAAGGAGATTTAACATGACCACAAAAACACAAGCAAGCTTTAGTAATGAAAAGTACAGATTCCTTAGTAACTTCTGGAACTTCGAAACTCCTATGCACAAGGTTATTTTCTTGAATGGACAACCTATTAGTGTGATCTTCAAGACTTCTGAGTCATTTTATATGGCAATGAAAACAGATAACCCGTTATTACGTATCAAGATAGCTAACTGTAAAAATGGTGCAGAGGCTAAGAAGATAGGTAGATCCTTAGAACTGCGTGAAGACTGGGAAGATATTAAACTTGATGTTATGCTCTACGCAATACGTTATAAGTTTTCTTTAGCTAATCCCAACCTAAGACAAAAGCTGTTAGCTACAGAAGACTCTTACCTACAAGAAGCTAATTGGTGGGATGATAAAATTTGGGGCGTTTGTATGAAAACAGGAGAAGGTGAGAACCACTTAGGAAGGGTACTTATGCAAGTTAGATCTGAGATAAAAGGAGAACAACCATGAAGTTATTTTCAAGAAGATTACTAACAACCACTCACAATGTCACCGTTGGAAACTATTTGTGTTGGCAAGAATCAGATGACCTAGATCTTAATGCTTATTACCAGCGATCTTATGTGTGGGAGGAGAAAGAACAACAGGAATTCCTGTATTCAGTATTCAATAACCTTCCCCTAGGTACTATTGCTATTATAGATAAAGACACTTATATTGAAGGAGAACCTAACTATGAAGTGGTTGATGGTAAGCAACGGATCACTACGATATTACTGTATTTAAATAATAATATCCCTTATAAAACAGAAGAGGGGAATTACTATTTTAAGGATTTAGATGCACCTACATCGAGACAATTAAGGAGTAGGGGTATGCCTTATCAGTGTTTATATCATGGTATGACAGAAAAGGATAAATTGGAGTATTTCTATAGAATTAACTTTACTGGGGTGCCACAATCTGAAGCGCATATGGAAAAGGTCTTAGGTTTGTTAGGAGAACAACTATGAAAGGCACAATAACCAAAGCAGGAGTACCATACCCCTATAAGATTACAGCTTTAGATTATACCATACTCAAACAGGATGTTACCGTTGAAAGAGGAAGTTACTCTGAGGACAGTAATATAATGGTAGGTAAGAATAGACCTCCTTCGGAGGTAGGAGACCATTATAACTTTACAATAAGAAATATAATTACTCGTTTCACAGATAGATTATCTGCTATAGGTATCACTGTAGAATTAGGTGGTAACTACCCTTGGATCTACTTGGACAAAGTTAATAGTGTTAAAGTAGAGGGTGTGTTCCAAGCAAGACATGGATTCACAGCATTCTTTATGCAACAGGACGATGATTGTCGCTTTAGCGATAGGAGAGTGGTGTTTAATAAGATACGTGATATGTTAAATGAGGGGATGAGTTATGAGTGATAAGAAACTAGTCTATGGTGTAGGTATTAATGATGTGGATGAACCTACAAGTTATAAGGTATTTCCAGAAGAGAGGATTGCAAGTGGAGGTTACAAGTATATAGGATGTCCTTATTATCAGAGGTGGACAAGTATGTTACAAAGGTGCTATAGTGGCAGTTTACACAAGAGATCCCCTACCTACAAAGACTGTACTGTTTGTGAAGAATGGTTAACATTTAGTAACTTTAAATCGTGGATGGTAGATCAAGATTGGGAGAGTAATGCATTAGATAAAGATTTACTGGTAGGAGGTAATGGTGTATATTCTCCAAGGACTTGTGTATTTATAGGTCACGATATTAATACTTTTATTATGGTCAATAAAACCTCAAGAGGTGAACACCTAATAGGTTGTTATTGGGATAAATACACAGGTAATTTCAAGTCTGCAATCAGTAATCCTTTTAATAGTAAGGGGACGACATTAGGTAGGTATTCTACAGAAATAGAAGCTCACTTAGCATGGAAGAAGCAGAAACACATTTATGCTTGTGAGTTAGCTGACTCAGAATATGTGACAGATGAACGGGTAGCAGAGGCACTAAGAAATAAATATAAAAATTACACAATTTATGAAGAGGAATTATAACATGAAAACAAATAGACAAACACCAAGAGAGTTGCTAACCTTACTAATAAATGATAAGGTTACGAAAGAAGATTTATCTAAGGTTAAACTTACCAACGGAGAGTGGTATGAGTTAAAAGTATTAGCTGAAGATCATTCAGATTTAGATCGGAGTATAATACAAAACTTAATGCCCACAGGGAGTTATTCTCCTGCAAGGTATAAAGTGCCTCCACAAAGAGATCGCACAGGAGAAATAAATATTCTACCTAACTATTTCAGTATAAATATAACTAGGTTTGATGAAGAGGAAAGGGGAACAGGTAAAAATTACATTAAGATTTCTTTAAATGCTAATTCTGATCCACTATCCACCTCAGAACTTAATACTTTTGCAAAAATGTTCTTGGATAAGAATATCGCAGACGGTTACCTAGATATAGAAGATCTAGTCTTTATGCCAGCAGATGCGTTAGACTATGTAAATACTCAAGGTAAGCCTATGTATGTTATGGAGTGCAAAGATAATGGTCAATACCATTATGAGTTTGAGACACACATAACAACTAAAAGTGAGGTAGAGCATGTACATAACACTAAATTAGTTAAGGAACAAATAATATGAAAACATATACACATGAGAAGATTATAAGTATAGAAGGACAGAATACAATTAAAATAATAGCAGGTACATGGCATTATCAAGGGGAAATGTCATATAAAGTATGGCTACTTGAAGACAAAGGAGATGGTGAATGGGGTTTTGTATTCAATCCAATAGATCACCCAGAATTCAAATCAATGCGCGGCGAGGAAAAAGACAAATATGAAGAGAAACATGCTGAAAGTATAGTAGGAGCGGAATTGGTGTATCAAGCTAAATTGGAAATATGGGAGAAGATAAAACCAGCACCACCCTTACCTATTAAAGGAATACTTAAAGAAGATGTAGGGGTTACACAAGAAGTAGAGTACCTAAAAGACTTAATGGCTAACAGTGAATTTCCACCAGAGTCACATGTCCACTTGATCTTACCTATGTTAGATGGCACATGGCACTTGGTTGTGGTACCTAGGTCTGAGATGACTATAGTGGATGCTGATACTTCCATAGCGGCTGTACTTAATTTTAATAAATAATATAAATGTAAAGGAGATATCAGATTATGATCAGTTTTAGCAGAGAAATTATCGTAGATAAGTATTATGAAGTGTCAATAAAAGAGTTCATGTCTAATTACTATGCTGGAGCTATACCTGACTATGAAGACGGTAGTGTAATATGCATCTACGTTAATAGTACAATAAACAACAGCAATATGTCTTATGTGTTTGATATACCTTACATTGAAGGGATGGATATATCAGAAGACAAAGATGTAGAGAAGATGATTCGTGCTTGGCACAAGAAGTGTAATAAAGATAAAGAGGGGTTTACGTTATGATCATTAAAGAATTAACAACACAACAATTAAATGAAGAGTTAGAACGTAGAGGTAAGGCAAAACCTTTCCCTGTTCTACTGGAGAATCCAGATTACCATAGTTTAAAGGAGTCAGCAAGATTATACTTTGAAGAGGATAAGTTACAGAGGGAGATAGACACTCAGTACGCATACGAAATCCTGATGGAAACCTTCTATGGAGAGAACTACTTTGATTGGGTAAATAGTTTATCTTAACTACCCATAAGCACACACCATTGACACCAAGAAAAACCTAGGTTATAATAGGGGTATGAAAGGGGTAATCTAATAAGGTTATCCCTACAACAAGTTTCAGTTAATGCAGTGATGCACGACCTTATTAAATTAAGGAAAGAAAATGAGTATACTTTGTGGCGTGGCAAACAATGACGCACCTTATACCGTAAAATTATCTGAAAATGTACCACAGCCTTGTGGGAAAATAAAACGAGTACAAACTTGGATTTGCCCTTACTATGCAAAGTGGCGAGATATGGTCAGTAGGTGTTATAGTAAAGGCACACACACCTACGAAGGTTGTTCCGTTTGTGAGTCTTGGCTTACATTCAGCAACTTTAGGGCGTGGATGGTAGAACAAGAGTGGAAAGGTTTACATTTGGACAAAGACATACTTTTTGAAGGGAATAAAATATACTCCCCCTCCTGCTGTAGTTTTGTCACGCAAGCAATAAACTCTTTCTTTACAGACAGTTTAGCCACAAGAGGTACCCTTATGATAGGTGTCACCTCCTATTCAGGTAAAAAGGTATGTTATGTAGCAAGGTGCAATAACCCTTTTAACAGAAGCAGTAGCAACTACCTAGGTGTTTTTGACACTGAACTAGAAGCCCACCTATCTTGGAAAAATCAGAAACATAAATATGCTATAAAATTAGCAGAAGATATAATAGACCCTCTTATAAAAGAGGCACTAACAAGGAGATGGCTATGAAACCATCAATCACTAAGAAGGTGACTCATTAGGTGCGCTTGCTGTAATTCTATGTTACCTCCTGCACTCATTTATCGTAGCATCTTGATCCCTCACCCAACAGAGGTAGGAAAGACAACTACAATGAGAGTAGAAGAAGATTATTGTAATAAGTGTTCCAACAAATCAAATTATCCCGTTGAAGAAGAAGAGTTAGATTTAGACTCTTTAGGATTGAACATACCAGAGGTGAGTCGTAATGACTACTGAGAATCAGAATAAACCAGCAGGAAGACCTACTCTAGCCCAGCAAGCAGACAATGCCCATGAAAATGCTGAAGTCCGTATAGACCTAGCTATGGCAAAGGCTGTACCTAAAGTTATTAAGAAATTATTAGCTATGGTAGATAATATGGATAAGCAAAAAGATAATATAAACTTAACTCTTATTGATAGAGTTCTAGGTCATAACAAAGAGAACCGCAAGGCAGCTAAAGAAATACTTAAAGCAGTTAGCGCAGATACCATTGAAGATGAAGAAGAAGATTACACAATGTCAATATCTTTATCTTCTTCAGATGACACAAATAAAGCATTAAACTAAAGAATTATCTCCTCCGATAATATAAGAGTTGCATAAGCAACCAGTGTATTTATACACAATCTCCTCCTCTCCTCAGCCCTCGATCCGTACCTCCTTCGGTGAGAGGGCTTTTCTTTATCAGGGGGATAAATATTATAAAATAACAAGGTTAAGCAATGATTAGAATTTACTTAGACAATGCTTATTTAGTAAATAATGAATACAAAACATCTATATTAGTAGAGTCTCAAAATTTAAATGTAAAAGTGTCTTATCACCATGACAGCAACGGCACTAATGTCTTGGCGATTGTTGAAGGTGATGATGCTGAAAAACTTACAGCGCTTATGCTTCCTCCTTATCCTCTCGATACTTTAATATCAAGCTTAAGCGAGAGTGAAATAACAAAAGTTGCGAGCGAGCTGAACGCTAGAAACATCAATACATCAGGCAGTGTAACTACAGGGGATCTGATAAATAATATATGTTACTTTTTTAATGTAGACTTCAAAACACTTGGCTCAATAACAAATAGAGATTTCAGTTAATGGCTGCTTTTGAAGATACGTATACGGAGTCAAGTGACACATTACTAACTCTACATGTACCTAATGTTGGTACCGCTTGGACTTTAGATTCTGGTGATAGTTCAAACTTAGTAGTTAGAGCACTAAATAACTCACTAGTATCAACAGCAGTAGCGCGCACATTTGTAAGATCCGATGATCTAGGTGATGCAGATTGCTACGTAGAAGCTGAGCTTTCTACACTAAGCGCTCAGAATGGTCGATATGTGGTACTGAGAGCGCAAGATTCTGCCAACTTTATTGGTTGGCTATTGGCAGGTACTGGTGGCGCAGGTATGCGACTAGTCAAAGTTGTATCAGGAAATACAACTAATCTATTTACAATGCAAGGTATTGCTGGTCGAGTTTACAGAATAGAAGCCGAAGGTACAACAATAAGGTTTTATGAAGATGGGGTACAGCAAGGCTCGGACATAACAGAATCTGTATTTCAGACAGAAACAAAACAAGGTATTGTAGCATTCAATACAGACTCAACTACTGATTTTATATCGACTTACAATGCTGATGTACTAGGTGGGGGAGGAGGTGTAACTCTAAGTCCCATTACAACAGAATCCCAGAGTAACTCAATATCACCTATAATTAGTTTAACAGCTAATATATCTTTACTACCTAACATAACTGAAAGTACAAGTGAAGCAATAAACCCCTCAGTGGATCTAACTTCTCTTGTAGCTATCAACCCAGTTGTTACAGAAAGTGTTAGTGAGTCAGTAAACCCCACTTTAATTATTACGAGTAAGGTACAATTAACCCCGCAGACCACAGAGAGTGAATCTGAGGCTATATCACCTACAATAGTATTAGGTTTAGTGGTATCAATAAACCCTGCTGTAACAGAGTCTGAGACTACCTCAGTATCACCTACGATATCTCTTACAGATACTATAGTACTAACACCTACTATTACTGAAAGCAGTAGCGAAGCAATACCAGCTATTATTTCTTTATCTGTACCTATCAGTATTGTGCCTAATATAACTGAGAGTATCACTGAAGCGATAAACCCTTCTATAGTACTTACAGGAACAGTAGATTTAAGCCCAATACTAACAGAATCACAAAGTGAAGCTATAAACCCAACTATAAACTTATCGTTTGGTTTAACTATAACACCTAACACTACAGAGAGTATTAGTGAATCTATAAATCCTAATATTCTACTAGGTAGTGTTTTTGTTATAGAGAGTTTCACAATAGCATACTCAGATGGAGGAATAACCCCATCTTATGTAACAGAAGGTATCACGGTATCTTATGGAAATCCATAGTCATATCTAAATTAAAGATCACATGACAAATTAAATTTTAAATAAATATTCTTAGGAGAATAAAATAATGGCTAGAAGTGACTCTAAACGATTCAGTGAGTATGATCTTGAATCAGGTAACGGTGCCTATAACAACTCAACAGACGTATTCAAGTGGGTTATTATTACAGACAGTTACACAACAACAGATGCGGATATGGCATCTCCACAACTTTCCAGTTTTACTCAAGTAGCTAGTGTAGGGTTGTATGTAGCAAATACCACTATTGCTAATACTACTTGGACAAGAGCAGGGGCTATATCTACTATAGATGGAGATGATTACTCTTTCGCAGCAGACGCAGCTAATCCTACTACAGGTAAGGCAATTTTTATCTATAATGATACAAGTCCTAACAAAGATGGACTTGAAATCATAGATTTAACAACAGATGGTGGTACTACCCCTGCTGACACTACTCAAGGTTTAACCTATACAGTAGCTGCTGGTGGTATTAGTAAGGTAACACGTACAGTATAAGGAACTAAGGTATGTCTTTAAATACAGTAATACCTAACAAAGCAAACCCTCTTATAATAAACTTTACTTTTTCTGTACCTAGCGATCCTTCTTTTGGATTAAGTGGCTTTACTGAGATAAATGTTAGTTGGGCAGGTACTGTCTACACACTTACAGGTAACCCTACAATAGTTGCAGTTAACTCGGATACACAACTACAGCTCAATCTAGGTTCAGTTACAACATCAGTTGATGTACCAACATATTTAGTTATAGAAGGTATTAACGCTACATACCCTGTAGGTGATGAGTATGTACTTACCAATAAATGTCTCAATAATCTAAGCATACCCTGTATATGTTAAAAGTTATAGGGCGCAGGGTAGGTAAATACTTATTCAACCTCTTAATATTAGCAGATCAAATAGTTAACACTTTACTGGGTGGAGATCCTGATCATACAATATCAGGTAGAGTAGGTTACCATGCTACATTAGGTAAACCTTGGGCATTGAAAGCTGAGAAGTGGATCAATGCTATCTTCTTCTGGCAAGAAGACCACTGTAAGAAAGCAATAGAGTGGTGTATAGTTAGACGCAGTATACGTGAAGAAAGTAAAGCACTAAGTAGAAATAAGCAATAATAAAAAGCGGTGATCCTTTGGGGTTGCCGCTTTTGTGTTTGTAATATAGTTGCATTTTAGTGAGAGTAGTGTATACTTGAGTTATAGGGTAGGAAGGTAGTGCTAGGAGCCAGTAAACCCTTTAAATGGTGCTTGTACGAATAGTATTGAACTAGCTCAATGAGTCAGTTACAAGGTAAATTGTGGTCTACACAACCAACCTATTATTAATTTATGTCCGTGAGGACAAAGGAGAGAGAGTATGAGTAAAGAAAATGATTATATACAAGGACAAGAAGAATTCTTCGATGGGCAAGCTTTCCTTAACCCTATAAGTTTTGACTTTAAAAGGGTTAAGAAAGAGGCAGGGATACTGGATAATCTATTGAAGAAGAAAGAAGTGCTGGTACTCTATAGTAGTAATCTTGATTCGGCAAGTAAACTATTAGAAGTACATAAAGATTATCGTAAAGGCAATAAATATTACTTTGTAAAGAAGGGAAATGCAGATACCATGCAGGGTATGAGATTTGATAGTATCATAGCTGTAGAAAGAGTAGCTGCTGAGTTATACATCAGAGGTAAATCTTATGTCAGATAAAAACATTAAGTACCCTAAATCTGACACTGAAAAAGATTATGATTATCCTAGTTATATCTTGCATGAGATAGTAGGAGGTATACCTATTATAGACGAGTGGTGTAAAGATATAGAAGCTTACCAAGAAGCTATTTACAAGAGTATGTTGTGTGAGAGTACAGGTGCTCCAGAGGAGGAAGGTGATGGGTAAGTAAGCCCACAGTGAGGGTTGTCAGTAAGTGTTTTATATGTTATAATAGTTATATGCTATAAACAAAGAGGAGAATAAAGTGAGTAAAACACTAGAAGAATTAAAAAAGAATAAAGCCTTTATGGATTTAACTGGAAAGGTATACGGAGATATATTAGTATTATCTTTTGTAGAGAAAAAAGGAAAACACCCTATGTGGGATGTAGAATGTACTTTGTGCAACAAGAAACTGGTCACCTCATCTACCCATGTAAAGAATAAAGTAAAAGGTATGGGTTGTGGTAATGGTTGTTCCTGCAGAGTCAACACAGTAACACATATAGATGGTGGACTAACAGTAGTAGATGTTTCCACAGAAACCTTTACAAATAAATTCTGTACGGTAGACACCGATATGTACTACAAATATATGACTAGAAACAAATGGTATGCATACAAAGCCCCTCATAGCAAGAATTATTATACCTACGCTAAGATAGATAATAAGAGAGTAGCTCTTCACAGGTTAATACTAGACACCCCTGCGGATTTAGTAACAGACCATGAAAACGGGGATGGTCTTGACAACAGGGTTATGAACCTAAGAGCCGTTACACATAAAACTAATATGAGAAACTTAACATTATACACTAATAATAAGTACGGTCAAAGTGGTGTATATAAGGTTAGATCAGGTAGATTCATAGCTAGCATAACATTAAATGGGAAGCAGACTCATATAGGTACATACAATACCGTAGAGGAAGCTATTGAAGCTAGGAAAGAGGCAGAGGTACCATTAGGTTACCATGACAATCATGGAAGAGTAAGAGACGAGGAAAAATAATGAGTAGAAATAGCATTTTGCGACCCCAAATAGGCTCGCAGGAGACTTTTATGAATATCCCACCAGAGATACCTTTAGTATTTTATGGTGGTGCGGCTTAAAAATCCACTGGTCGCATTAAACCTTTTTAATTGTCTGGAAACCTAAACATTAAGATGTAGGTAATCAGCAGCGAAGCCTCGTTAGGGGAACGTTCAGAGACTATCGAAAGCAGAAGATAATTACGTTATCGGGTAAGTGAGTAGAGTAGGCTTCAAGTGAAGTCGAAACGGAAGGCAGTATAAACATACTGAAGATATAGTCCGATACTGGTAGAAATACCAGAGTAGTTTAACGAGCTACATAACAACCCACTGGGTGGTGGGAAATCTTTTGCCCTTCTTTTGTATATACTGCGCTTCGTTGATGATCCAGAATGGTATGGTGTTTGTTTCAGAAAGACACTGAAACAATTGAGTCGTTCACTTTGGAAAGAAGCTAAGTCTATGTACCGCCCGCTATTAATACATCAAACGGGTAAGAATAAGGGGAAGTATAAAGGTAAAGCAAAAATAATAGATAGCCAAGGCAATTATAAGATAACCTTTCCTAGCGGAGCTACCGTAGAATTTTCATACCTCACTTCAGAGAAAGATGCAGTAGAAAACTGGCAGGGGGCACAACTCTCAGCAGCATTTTTTGACGAATTTACGCATTTTGATGAGGGTAGTTACAATTATATCCGTACTCGTATGCGGAGTAACTCTAAATACCCTTCATTCATCCGTTGTTCGATGAACCCCGACCCAAACCATTTTGTAAAAAGTAAATACCTTGAAGCTTTTATCATACAAGATGAAAATGATTCAAGGTACGGTGTTCTAGATAGGAGTCTTAATGGTAGACTAAGATATTATGTGTTTGATAGAGGAGAGATACATACATCTTGGGCTGAAGAAGACTTAAGAGAACGATTCCCTAGTAGTAAACCACGAGCATATACAGCAGTAAGTTCTAGTCTTGTAGACAACCCCCTAATGTTAGCTAATAACCCTGAATATGCTGATGACTTACAAGCTAATGACCCTGCCAATGCAGCAATGTTATTAGATGGCAACTGGCATTATCAGAAAGCTAGCAATGGTGTATGGGAAAGAACTACAATAAATGAAGTGACTTTAGCAGAAGTACCTAATAACCTAAAACTGTGTAGAGGATGGGATAAGGCATGTGTGGAGAAATCTAAAGAAAGTAGTTATGACCCAGATTACACAGCTAGTGTTTCAATAGGTAAAGATGTTAACAAGAACTACTATGTCTTTGGTAACTATATTAAGGATGAAGAGGATAGACAATTAAGTAGGTTTAGGAAAAAAGTGGGCGCAAGAAACCAGCTTATACTTGATCAAGCGAACTTAGATGGCAGTGATACTATCATAGTACTCCCTCAAGATCCAGCTCAAGCAGGAAAAATTGAGCTAGAACAACACTCTAAGGACTTACAAGAAGAAGGTTTTATCGTTAAAAAAGATCCAATGGCTTATAACAAAGGTAAGATAAAGAAGTTCGAACCTTTCTGTGCTGCCTGTCATAATGGTTTTGTTTTCTTTGTCACTGATTCTTTTGATCGTAAAGTATTAGATTACCTATACCTTGAACTGGAAAACTTTGATGGAGATAAGAATAATGGATACAAAGATGATTTATTAGATGCAGCAGGTTCTGCTTTTAATTTTATATCCAGAGAAAGGGTATCCAAACCAGTCTCCATACCCAACATGAATAACCCTACGCTCCTCGCGGAGCATCGTAATCGTACAAAATAGCTATTATATGCAACGATTATACCACTTTGTTGACGGTATGGGATAATGCTGGTATAATGAGTATTATAACAGGAAAGGAGTTTTTCAAAACATTTGATTATTTACCTGAAAATCTCCCGACCTAACCAAATTTAGCTGATATAGCTCAGTAGGTAGAGCGCTTCACTTGTAATGAAGATGTCGTGGGTTCGACTCCTACTATCAGCACCACAACATAAAGGAGTTGCAACCTAGTGCGAAAGAACAAAAGTAGGAAGCGTTCTACTAACAACTCTGATAAGAGTATTGCTAATAAGAGCCATATTAATAAAGCTACAGTAGAGCAACGAGCTAACAAAAGTGAAACTGGCACAGTAGGTATAGAATTTGTTAAACAAGTAGTTGACATACTAAAACCTTTTGAACTCTCCGAGTCCCAACGTTTAAAAACTTTTCAACTAATGATGTTAGATGATAGTGTCTCAGATGCTTTCACTACTAACGCTGTTTTTGTAGAAGAAGCTTTCTCCAACTATAGTGTTGAGTTTGACAATACCTCTGAGACCAGTAGGCAAGCAGCAGAGTTTCTTAAATGGAATCTAAATCACTTACAAAATCAAAGTGTCCGTAGTATTGCTCGTAGTGCTATTGAGTTTAAAAGAGATGGTGTAGCGCCTTTTGAAAAGATATTCGAAAGAAGCTATGGTGAGTGGGCAACTACTCCATCAGGATTACCAGCTTGGAAGATTAAGAAGTTAAACTATATTTCACCTCTTACTTTATACGAACGAGAACCTTTTGTTCTTACTCAAGGCGGCAACAAGATTACCGAGATGAGGCAAAGCACGAATGCTTTTAAAAACTCTGGTAATATGTTGACAACTAAAGTAGGTAACCCTCAAGGCTATATATCTATACCTATAAGTAAAGTATTACTTACTACTTATAGCGCTACAGATGCTCAACCTTTTGGTAGATCTCCTTTTGAATCTTGTTACACAGCTTGGAGAGAGAAAGTATTACTACAAGACTTGACCTCTGTTGGTGTTAGTAAAGATTTAGCTGGTACTCCAATATTACTTCTTCCTGCAAGTATACTTAATGATGCAGCAGCCGACCCCAGCAGTGATGCTGGTAGAATGGTAGCAGAATTAAAAGAAAGTATGGCTAACCTACATGCTGGTGACCAAGCTTCCATGATCATGCCTTCTGATACATTCAATGAGGCAGGTAGTGGTGCTAAAGAATTTGAAATAAAGTTCTTAGGTGTTGATGGTGGTGGTAAGAACTTCGACCTTGAGAAACTTGTAGAACAAAGACGTAAGTTTATATATTCTACTTTTGGTGCCTCTAACCTGATCAGTAATGATAGTAGTGGTGGTTATAACCAACTAGAAGGTCAAACTAATCTTCATTACCACTTCATCGAAAGAGATATCTCTGTAATAGAAGAGTCTTGGAACATGAACCTTATACCTCAGTTGTTTAGATTAAACGAATGGGAACTAACTTTTGCAGAAATGCCTAAGGTAAAAGCAGGTGCAATGTCTCCTGCCTCTATTGATGAGTTAGGTAAGTGGGCACAAAGATTAGGTGCCACAGGATTGTTCCCTAAGACGGTAGGCTCTATTAATGAGCTACTAGAGAAGTCAGGATTTACTTACCGTATACCTGAGAATACTTCTAAAGAAGAGTTAACTGAGTTACTGGGTGAGATGACCACCAAAAGTGGACAAGCATTAGAGTCAGGTATGCCCAATGGCACAGGAGATTCTCTCGGTAATAACTCCTCCACCAATAGTAATAATGCTTCATGACGGCACGTAGTCCTTATAGAGTGGACCCTAATTTTGATGGTAAGTATTATGTCTATATGCTACTTAGACCAAACAATAGTGTATTCTATATTGGTAAAGGGTTGGGTTTAAGAATAAATAACCACTTTACCCCTCAAAGAATAAATAATGGTTCTATTAAGTCCAATATAATAAAGAAGTATGGTGTAGGTAATATAAAAAGACAAATAATCTCCTACCATGACAGTGAAGAAGAAGCATATAATTTAGAAGAATACTTAATATCTTATTATGGAGTAATGGCGGAAGGTGGGGTACTCAGCAATGTATCTAAGACAAGATATGATTACCCTGATAAAGTAAAAGGTTACATTGCTAAAAACTTACCAAGTTTACCTACAAAGTATACAGAACAACAAATCCTTGAAGTATACCATCTTTACTATAAGGAAGGTAAAACTACAAGGTATATATCGGAAAAACTTAGTATGTGCGCTAGCTACTTGACCTATATATTGAGAGGAGCTAAGTGTAAAGGTCTTTTTGAAAGAGAAGGTATACATGCTCTGAGGGAAGCTAAATTACTTAGGGATGAAGGTAAGTCAAGAAGCATACCATCTATACAAAAGTACCCAGATCATAAAGTGATGGAAGTACTTAAACTGTATTATGAAGATAATATTCATATGGAGAGTATTGTAGAGATTAGTGGGATATCTGAAACGTATATTAGATCTATATTAGCAGGTAATAAAAGAAACTCGTTACTAGATATATACCACACTGATAACCCTCAAGCTAAAAGGTACATGGTAAAGGCATCATTAAAAGAAGAAGTGAAAATAAGATTAAGCAGTGGTGAGAGTTTTTCGTCCCTACTATCAGATGGGAAGTACCCAAAAACTTGTTTGTACCGTTGGGCAAAAGAAGAAGGTTATACTTTTACCAAATCGAAGCAGTATACTGTAGCGCAAGTTATTAAAGTTTATGACCTCCACTTTATAGATAAAAGAAATTACACAGACATCAGTGATGTAACAGATATTCCTATTACTTACATAAAGTCCCTTGTTAAAGGGAGGAAGAGAAAAAGTCTACTTTCTAAATATATCTCTGAAAATGAGGTGACATCATAACCAAACACAAGCTACTGTTGACATTATCAGTAGCTTATAATATAATAGGTACTATAAGATGAAGAGACAAATTATAAAGTCCCTCCATACTAGCAACACCGAAGGTTTTAGTATTAAAGTTTTTACTGAACCTCTAAGCGCCCAAATCGTTAAGTATTACCAATTCCATATGTCTGAGATAGAAGTTGTTTATAACACTTCTGATGATACCTTTCTGGGTATTAAGTTATCTGACACTAGTATTCATAAAAGTATTAGTTTTGATAAAGATGGTCTTGGTTTACTGATCAACGTTACAGGACAGGATGTTGTAGGTGAGAATTCTAATCCCCAACCAAAAACACTTAGAGAAGTAGTTAGTAAGATAACTATCAACGAAAGTTCATATGAAACCCCCTTTGATTTATCACAAATGTATGAAGATATTATTGTAAATAGATCAGTAGCTGATATCAATGTGTCGGTTGAAGAAATTCAAGAAGAAATACCAGATACCCCAACAGCTATTAATTGGTGGGATGAAATAATCAAAGGAGTTACTATAGAAAGTATGCCTGATTCAAATAAACTTATAATGAAAGCTATAGATGAAGTACAACAAATAGCTTTTGACATTATAGCAGAACCCAATAAGCTAGACGCTCACGGTGAGTGGTACTCTAAAGATACTTTAGTAAAAGCTTGTGAAAACTTCAACCAGAACCTACTTACAGGTAATGTAACACCTAACCTATACCATGTACAAGCAGAGACTGAAAAACTACATATATTAAAGACTTTTATAGTTCCTGTTGATTGTATCATTGGAGAACAAGAAGTAGTAGAAGGTACATGGGTTTCAGAAATGAAGTATATAGATAAAGCCCTGTGGGATAAGAAAGTTTCAGGAGAAATCCTCGGAGTTTCCATAGGTGCTATGGGTAAGAGAGTACAACCAGAGGAATTGTCATAATGCTAGATTTAGATAAGTCAAAAGAGATAACAGATATTTCGTTTGACCACAATGGCGCGCACTTAGCTGTATGTCACAAAGCACAAGGTGGTAGCGCAAATCTAGCACATGATGCTCTTATCATGAAAGGTAGTTTACCTGTCAGTGATGAAATAATTAAATCACTTAGTGACGTTTACTCAAAAGAACATATTGAGAAGATGTCATATAGAAATTTACGTAATCAATTAGAGTCTATGATTGAAGGTGCTTATAGAGCTGCTGGATTCAATTACCCATATGTTTGGGTAGTGGACTTAGATGAAGATACAGTAGTGTACTCTTTCGAAGATACTAAATACGCTATTAAGTTCATTGACGGTGATAGTGGTGTGGAGATCCTTGGTGATGTCAAGGAAGCAATAGAACACACAATATACCTGTCAGTAGACGGAAAAGAATTACTCCTAAAACATGCTGGATTATCCAGTGAAGTTGAAGTAGCTAATAACATCATACCTGATGTAGAACCAAAAACCAATACAAAAATCGATAAAGGAATTAAAACTATGTCAGTCGGCAAAGAAGTGATTGTAAAGTCACAAGATGAATTAGATGAATTAGTAAAAGCTCAAGCAGCTTTGCTTAGTCAAGAATCTATCACTAAAGCAGTAAATGATGCATTAGCCTCAGATAAAGCAGATCGTGCTCAAGTAGAGTTAGAGAAATCTACAGTATCTATTGTTAAGTCTTTCACTTTCGTAAAAGAAGAAGACTCTAAAGCAGTGGTTAAAGCTATCCTCGCTTCTGGTGAAGATTCAGTTGCTTTCATAAAAGCATTGGAATCAGCTAAAGAATCAATCGAAGCTATTGAAGCTGAGAAAGAAGTTATCAAGAAAGAGTTTGGTGAGAAAGAAAATGCAGATCTTAGTGAACCTAAGGATGTAACGGTAGTTAAGTCTGGTGCAGAATTGTACAAGTCACTACAAGAAAAAGTAGCTTCTACCTTAGCAGCAACTAAATAATAATAATTATTCACGGAGAATAGATTAAATGACAATTTTAAACCGAGATCAAGTTGTATTAGATACAATGTTAACTTCTCACACAGCAGAAACTGTTTCTGTTACTTGGACTGCAACAATGAAGCAAGGTTCTTTACTTGTAGCAGCTAACACTGAAGTAGCTGCCGCTGCTGGTGCAGCTACAGCAGTTAAAGTTATCGATGATAACACTGAGATGCTACAAGCACATACAGTAGGTGATACTGTATTTTTAAACGTTGCCGTTCGTGGTAATGTATTCCCGCTAAATGATGTACTTGTTTACGCAGATGCTGCAACAGCCGTTTCTTCAGCGCTAACTGGTTTAGCTGCTAACACTAACATCTTCAAGTAAGACAAGGACTAAAACAAAATGACAATTATCCGTAACGGTGATTCAGGTTTACAAGACTTCACACCGATGACCGCATTGGTCGAACGTAACACAAACTTACTTCAAGAGCTAGGTTTATTCGAAACTATTTTCGGTAAAACTACTGTTGCAATTGTAGAACGTGAGACTGAAGCATCAGACACTATTGCATCTAAAGAACGAGGCGGGGATCGTAATTATGCTGGTAAAAACACAGCACAAACTGAATACTTCCCTATCCCATTCTACCCATTAGATTTTAAACAGACAGCCGCTGATCTACAGGATTTCCGTGAGTTTGCTACTTCTGATACACCATTAACAGCTAACTCAGGTTTAGCTAAAGCTTTAAAACGTATTACTTTGAGTCATGATAAGCTTAAAACTCAAGTAATGTACAATGCTTTAAAAGGTACTACAAGCGGTGGCAACCAATACACTGTTAACCTAGCAACTAAGTGGGGCGTTACAGCTACTACTGCTAACGTTGATTTCACTAATGACGCAGTTAACCCAGCACAAATTATTGAGAAAAATGGTCGTGAAGTAATTCAGACTAAAGCACAGAATGCAGCTGACCAATACCAAGTTATTTGTATTTGTGGTTCAGGTTGGTTTAACGGCCTAATTAATCACCCATTGGTTCAAAATGCATGGGACAAGTATCCGTCAAATCAAGAACCACTTCGCCAGCGCTTAGGCGGTAATTTGATTAATCGTTCATTCGATTATCAAGGTGTCACATACTTAGAAGACGCCACTTCTGGTCAGATTGCCCGTGGAGACGCATATATCCTTCCTTTAGGTATTGATGATATGTTCCAACTACATTATGCTCCTGCTGATGTAGAAGAATTAGCTAACACAGTTGCTAAAGATCAGTATATCTTTGAAGTTAAAGATCATCGTCACACTAAGTTAGAGACTGAAACTAGTTTTCAAGCTTTATGTAACCGCCCTGAACTTGTGATCAAAAGTACTGGTACGTTGAACGCTGAAGATTAATTCTTTAGTTTCAATATCTTAGCAACTTAGGTTGTTATTTGTTAAGAACTGGAAGCATTAATTTGCTTCCTTTCTTATATTAGTACATTATGAATAGTATATTAATATAAGAAAGGATATAAAAAAGAAATCCCTATATAAATACAAGAATTAAAGGAAACTAAATGAGCACTCATTATATTAATAAGAACGCATTTTTAAAAGAATTAAGTACACGCTTAGATGGTGTTGATGTAAGTAAGTCAGGTCGCATGGCTAAGTATGGTTTTGCTATGAAAGAAGGTGAATCTTTTAGCTGTGTTAGCGTAGCTACTATGGTAAAAGCTATTAATAAAGTTCAAGAAGGTTTAATGATACCTTCTGTAGCTAAAGTAGCAGGTAGTGGCTTTATGGTAGCTTGGTCAGAGAAAGAAGTTACCGTAGAAGATGTAGTAGAGCCTGAACCTGAGATTCAAGTAGATATTGAAAAACCTAAAAAGAAATCTAAGAAAGCTATTAAGCAAGAATCAGAATAGATAATAATAAGAATACTAAACCCCTCTTGCCTCGTGTTTGAGGGGTTTTTTGTTATAAGGAATAAAATAATGGCAGAAACTTTACCAGATATAACATTATCTGCAACAGCTTATACCTCTATAAATACTATCACAGGGATACCTATAGGGACTTGTCTTGAAATACAACATAAGCATGGTTACTGGGTATACTTAGTGGAGTCCAGTACTGAGCCTTCTATATCTAGAGAAGGTACTATCTTAACCGATGTATTTGGTGAATCGTCAACCAGAGTAGTATTATCTGGTAGCCTTGAAGTATGGGCTATATGTGCTGCACCTGCACCTAGAGAGTCTAGAATAAACGTACAAAACATAGAGTAAAGACAATATGCCAATAGTTTCCCCAGCAACAAAATGTATAAAAAGTGAACCACAACCAAGTAGTTATCCTTCTCAAATAATGTGGTTACAGCAACAAATAGATGGTTTACCTGAGTTTACAATGGAGACAACAGGTTTTACTATGGATCAAACAGAATGGACAATGGATAAGGTATTAGCATAATGGCACAACAATTTTTAAATCCCGCATCTTCAGCACCTAATGATAAGCTAGGGGATACCCCTTATTCAGCATCTGATAAAATAAATGATAACTTCACGGAGTTATTTGCAGTCTCAACATTAAACAGGCGTGTGGTTGTCAACTCTATCGCTGACTTGCCTACGCCCGTTGGAAATGTAATAACTTTAGCAAGTAATACCCTGTACGTCCAAGCTGATGATATAGCCCTATCAACAACTAGGTTAGTAATGGGAGAGAATACCGTTTACTCTGGTATTGATTCATTGGTTGTAGAAATAAGCTACACAGGTACTTTGCCGTTATTTACATTTATAAACGTGACGGGTAGCGTAAAAGACATTAGAGCGGTACACCCTAACGGTCCGTTATTCTCATTTTCTGACTCTGGCGCGCATGTGTTAAGGGTTAGTGATGTGTCCTATGACGGAAGCTCTATAGGTGCACTTGGCGGTACAAACTCAGGGGTAAGATTTACTAACTTTTCAGGATCAGCATCACTAAGGGGTATGACTTTTTCAGGAAACTGGAGAGTATTTCTTTTTGAACCTACATTAAGTTCATTGTCTGGGGGGGCTTTTATAGATTTAGGTGCGGCAACATTTGATTCAATCAGTATAAGCGAAACGACCTTAAATTATGTTACTGGATCTTTCTTTCTGTCAGGGTTGGCAAACTCAGGTAATATAAACGCTGGTGGGTTAGCTTCAGTGACTAATGTTCAGCTAGCGGGAGGAGGAATACCTTTGCAACAGATATCTTCTGCCGACTCTCTTTACGTGTTCAGTTTTAGTAATACAATCAGAGATAGTAGGGCAGACGGGCTGCTTTCAATGCAAGGAAACGCTACAGCAACGCCTATAACAGTTATTAATACTGCTGTTCTTGCTGTAGGTACATGGGTTCTTGATGAGCTAAGTCAGTTTACGGGAACTGTGGGTGGCAGGTTAACCTATTTTGCGGGTAAGGATATTAGGTTACCTATATTATTCTCTGTTAGTTTATCTCCTACGCTAAGTACGGGTATATCCATGTCAGCGTACATTGCAATAAACGGAGTAATAGTACCTCAATCAAGAAGACAGGGCACAGGCTCAGCAAATGGCCCAACATCAATAACGCTCCCTTGGCAGCATACTTTTTCAACAGGTGACTATGTTGAGGTTTTTGTTGCTAACAATTCAAATACAACTAACGTTTTAGTTTCGAGCGCAATCGCAAGGATTAACTAGTGGCTACATTACAAATATTAAATAATGCCGTAAATACCTTAGTAGATACACCACAGACCTTATTCTTAGCAGGAAATAAGGGTGTGGTTATCGATTCAGTTACTATAGCTAATACCTCTACTGTCTCTGCAAGTTACAAAGCTTATATAGTTTCTGGGGGTATTGAAGAACCACAGATACCCTTCAAGATAGTGGTATGGGGAGAAATAGACCTTGGGAGGGGTATTTTAAACCAGTTAATACCTGCAGGAGGAGAACTTAAACTAGAGTCCTCTGCACTAGATTCTATATATTTCACTATATCAGGTCACACTGTCTAGTCCAAGAATAACCTTACTAATTGACGATACAAAGGAATACTGCTATAATGGGTATTATAAATAAGAGGATAAAAACCTATGGCTTATAATCAGTCAAAACTAATAAAAGATGTACGGATTTGCTTAGGTGGTATATCAGTAGAAAAATTACCAGAGGATATAATTGTCCATTTTGGGGATATAACTGATACAGACCCAGCACATATAGGAGACTATCCATGGATTTTCTGGAGAACTACACTAAGTGTACTAGATTATCTGAAAGCAGGAGCTACTACAAGCTCAGAGAGTGGCACTAAAGGCACTAAAGAGAAGATAGGTGATGTTAGTATAGATGTACAATACACATCCTCTAAAGAGGTTATAGAAGCTTATGATGAACTATACAATGACTACGCTGCTAACCCAGAAAAGTTTGGAGTTATATTAGTTACTGTACAACCTCCAGTACTTATAAATGGTGTTTCTGCTCAAGAAGTAGAGAACTATAGAACAAACCCTAATACTACTAGTACCTACAACCCTTTATCTGTAGCAGCATTTCCAAAAGTAACTGGAAGATCTACTGGCAGGAGAGGTTTCAGAACAGGACACTATTACTCATGAGCAGACAAGCAAAAGTAACACGTACATTAGAAGATGGTAGTATAGAAGAATTTTATATTGACTTGGATAAGCCGAGTAATAAGAAAGTAAAAACTAAGTCTTCAAGGAAAAAATCTAATGAAGATAACGAGAAACAAGAAGAAAAGCAAACTACCTCAGTTAGTAAAGCGTCTGTTGAAATTACACGAGCAGAGAGCTAGTATAGGGTACTTTTCAGATTCAGGTACACATACACTAGCTAATATGTCTTACGCATCACTAGCCTTCATACATGAGTTTCCTGAATTAGGTAAACATGCTTGGAGACCTGTTATAGGTAAGATCAAACCCTTTAGGGGTGATGGGGCTAACAAGAAGTTCTTCAAGTCATTATTACAAGACTATATTAAAATAGATTCACGTTATGAAGTAGAGGACGTATTGACTTCCATAGGTAGGAAATATATGCAAGAAGGTAGATTCATCTTCGGCAACTCTTCTATGTTAATAGTGACAAATAACCCCACACCTTTATATGATACAGGTGAGTTATCAGATAACTTTGGATTCAAAACATCTTTTAACTATACACTAAGGTACGCATAATGGCTAAGATGAAGTTGTTTAATAGAACAGAGACTATTGTACGTACTACCTCAAAAGGTTACATTGATGACGATGAAAACTTTGTAGCAGGAGATACTTTAAATATCCCCATAATATGTAGTATACAACCTTACCGAGAGGGTAAAAATAGTTTTAATAGTCCTACAGGGTATAGATCCGTAGATGCTATAAAGGTATATACTCCCTCCGACTTAGTTGCTTATGATGAAATAACTCAGACAGCAGGTGATCAACTAGAGCATGAAGGTAACTCCTACTTTTGTAAAGATCTCGAAAGGTGGGATGGACAGACTTATAGTGCTACCAGCTTAATACCAGTACATAACTTAGGTTACTTCTACCGTAAGGATAAAGTATAATGCCAATAGATATAAGAGGTATTGAAGGTGCGCTAGTTAAGACAGTAAGACAGTTTATAGGTAGTAAGTTATCGGATTACGGTACAGGTGCTAATACCAAGAAGGCTGTGATAAGAAGTAGACTCTTTTCTCAAGGGAGTTCAAAAGTAACCCCACCTTTTCCAGACTACCCTTACGCTAGTGTGGATTACACCCGTATAAGTGACGAAGGTTATGAGTTATCAGAAAGAGCATATAATACCAATGGAGATTATGTTTACAGAACACATAAGATAGCTTCCTACTCTATTAAGTTCTTTGGTACCTCACAAGATGATGTTATGAGTTTGTGTAACGAAATGCATATGCTCTTAGAGGTTGACAGTGTCAGGGACATGATACATACATTATCACCTACAGAGACTAGAGTAAGATCTAAATCCGACCCAGTGTTCGTTGCTTCTGTCATGGAAGATAAGTACAGGGAAGTAGCTTCTTTTGACCTAATACTAGCAGTATTAGATGAGGTTATTATCCCAGTAGTAGACGCACCTCCAATAGAAAATGTAATCCTAGATACTACCGTATCGCAAGAAGGAATACAAGGAGGTATCTATATTGATGACCCAGACACCCCAGAATTACATGTGTATGTAGAGACCAATGTTACATACCCGTAAAAACACCTTACAAGGGAATAGGTGATCTCTGTTAAGCTGATAGAGATAACCCTTAATCACGTTAACGTATAATAATATAATCCTAATTAGGAGTTTTAAATGTCAGTACAATTAGCCATAGCTAATATAGCACTAGCCACATCTTCTGTGTCTAGACAAGGCTTCGGTACCATTCTGTTTGCAGGTAAGCACAATTACTTCTCAGAACGTGTACGAGCTTACACTAGCACTTTAGCAATGTCAACAGATGGTATTCCAACTACCTCTAGTATATACATTGCAGCACAAGGTGCATTTTCACAAAACCCAAGCCCTACATCTATTAAGATTGGTAGACAAGAAACTACATCAATACTATCACTTAGTAATTTTGTAGCTAGTACTTCTAATCATACAGTTGTTTTACAAGCTAATACTATAGCCCAGTCAACTATTACTGTCCCTGCCAATACTACAGAAGAGACCACTATAGATGATATTATCACAGCTATAGATGCAATATTCTCTACTAAGATTACGGCAACAAAAGTAGGTAGTGGTGCAGCATCAACTATCACATTAGTTCAAATAGTTTCAGGTACTGATTGGTATACTGTAGGTGGTTTAGTAAATTTAGTAGAAACTTTCGAAGCAGTCTCTACGGAATTAGCAGCAGCTACTATTGCAGCTATCTCTTTAGAAGATGATGCCTACCGCTACTTCACAGCAGAAGATAAGTCTAATGCGTTTGTATTAGCAGCAGCAGCAGATATCGAAGCTAAGTTAAAAGTATTCCGTACTTCTATGAACGAGGTAAATGATTTACTGTCTACCCCAACAGGTACGATTGCAGATCTTAACACCGCTAATTACTTCCGTTCTTCTGCTTTCTTCCATCACGAAGCAAGTACTAAGTTCCCAGAAGTATCAGCTTTAGCAGAGATTGCTTTTGCAGTTACTGGTTCAGTTACATACGCTAACCGTATTGTAGCAGCAGTGAGTCCTTCTAAGAATGCTTCAGGTAAAGACTTAACAGCAACAGAACAGACTAACCTTAAGAAAGTTAATGGTGATTATTTTGCTCGTGTTGGAAGTAGCATTTCTGATCCAGTTATTACTGTAGTAGGTAAGATGGCTTCTGGCGAATATATTGATAATATTGTAGGCAGAGATAATCTTCAGGTTGACCTTGAAGCTGACTTAACCAACTTACTTATCAGACAGAAAGCGTCTAAAGTGGCTTTCAATAACAAAGGTGCAAACCAAATCAGAAGTGTATTACAGACAGTCTTGTCTTTGTATACGTCAGAGGGAACTCATAATTTCATTGAAGATGATTTTGTTATTGTTATTCCAGACCAATCACTTTTTAACACTGCTGACAAGGCTTCACGCACATTCAAGCAGATCACATTCAAAGCTACGTTAACTAACGCTATTCATATGGTAGAGTTGACTGGCACACTAAGCTTATAATAGGAGATATAAATTATGGCTCAAAATGTATATAGCCCTAAAGATGTAGATATCTCTTTTGGTGGTGCAATTAACGTAGACGGATGGGATAGTATTACTATTACCCGTAACTCAGAAAATACTTCTAAGAACATTTCTGCTGATGGTAGATTAGGTCTTACTTATTCTGCTGATGTGACAGGCACTTTTGATATTGAAGTTCAACAACAAAACAGTGCAGTAAATACTTTTTGTTCTGGTATACAACAGGCTCAAGATAAAGCACGTAAACCACTATTTTACGATATCACGGTATCTGATAAATCAGGTGGTGTACTTACCTACCTCAAGGGTGCATTCCTAGATATGCCAGCTAACCAAGACTTAGCTGTAGAGGCTAGTAGTCGTACTTGGATGTTCTATGTGGAGAATGTACAATACATTCCAGATCCACTAGGTACTGAAAGTACAGATGTTGTTAATGCAAAGGCATTTGTACAGACTATTAAAGACCTTAAAGTTAACCTAGCGTAATAGATGTTTTAAATAAGGAGTCTTCGGACTCCTTTTTAGTTTATATAATATAGAAATGAGAGAGAGAGAGAAACAATATGAGCAATACATTACAAGGTGGAGCACCAAACCCAGAAGATTTCTTTAAACAGAAAGTTATTGGTGGTAAAAGATACGGCATTCAAGCATTAAGTGGTTGGGTAGCTTGGGATGGATGGACATTAATACTAGAGACTATTGGTCCTGTATTTGGAGAAGTTTTAGACAGTAGAAACGTAGATGAAGAAGCTGCAATGTTTGAAAAGCAGAACACATTCAAAGAAGTACTTACTATTGTCTCTCATAATATCAATAAACCTGAGATGAGAAACTTAGTAGATAAGATGTTACAAGGTGCTAGTTGTGAAGGGCAGACTATAAATATAGACGAACACTTCAAGGAAAAAGTTCACGAGATGATGGAACTTATTATCTACGCATTGGAGGTAAATTTCCAAGGTTTTTTTACACAAAGCGATATGTTCCAATCGATAATGGGTGGACTAGGGAAGGTAATGAACGGAATAGGAAGCGAGTAGATAAACAAGTAGAAGACCTTTGTAGTTTAGATAATAGGACACTTAAGTTCTTGGCTATCTCTAAGTTTACTTGGAAAGAATATGGACTACCTATAAATGAACTTAAATTCAGTACATTACCTAAACAAATACTGGAATATGAGGAATTGATGATGGTATCTAGTGATTATAAAGTAGCAGAATATTTAGACAATAAGCCCCCTAAGAGTAGGGGCTAGTTCTCCTACCATTATATAAGGTTATATAAGTATGGCTAACAACTATATAGAAGAATTTTTCATATCAATTGGTTTTGATACAAAGAAGGTGAAGAAAGAAGCTGGTGAGATTGAGAAGATCTTAGAAGAACTGGGTAAGAAGAGGGAAAAACCTCTTACTGAGGAAGCTAAGTTAAAGAAGAAGCTTCACTTGCAAAACAAGAAAGATCAAGCTGATAACTTTAAATTCTTTTTAGCTACAGAAAAAAGTAAAGCTCGTGCACTTAAGCAAGCAGAAGATAAAGTTAATTCTAAAGTAGCGCCTAATAAGTTCTCTGATCAACAAAAAGCTCAAAAGCTTAATGATAACCTACTAAAAGGTCAGTTCAAACAGCAAAAGGGTATTGCTAAAGAGGAAGCTGCTAATCTCAGGAAGTCGGCAGCTAACCTTAAGAAAGAGGCAGAGAATCTTAGGAAGAGGGAACTGTCGGTAGGTATAGATAGAAAAGGTGCTAACAACCTACATAAGTCTATAAAGAACTCTCCTACATACATGAAGGCTAAGTACGAGGGCACATTAGGTTCTTATGGCGAGAAAATGGATGCAGCAGCTAGTATGGGTCAAGTTGAGGATCTTCGTAGGTTACAGTACCAACTTAGGAGGACTGGCACTGAGACTAGAAAACTAGCTGCAGAGAACAGAAAACTCAACATGACACAGAAAGGTGTAGTAGATAGTACTCGTAATATGATACGTTCATACGCCTCAGTGTTTGCCTTGTTTCAAGGTACAGTAGCTATTAAGCGTATAGGACAGGACTTCCAAGGCATAGAGGCATCTATGTTAGCTGCCAGTGGTAGTGCTCCAGCAGCAGCTAAAGACATGAAATTCATAGATAATATTGTGAACGAGATGGGGCTAAACTTAAAAGATACCGCTGATGCCTTCGTAAAGTTTAAATTTTCAATGAAAGGGAAGATGTCAGATGGACAAATGGAGGAACTATTTAAAGGTGTAAGTATGTTTGGTACCGCACTAAAAGTAGCACCTGAAAGCATCAAGAGAGCACAAAAAGCCCTGATCCAAATGGGATCAAAAGGTAAAATTTCCGCAGAGGAACTTAAAGAACAATTAGGGGATAGTTTACCGGGTGCCATACAGATATTTTCTAAGGCATTGAACATTACAGATGGTCAACTTTTTAAAATGATGGAGGATGGACAACTCTTCGCAAAAGATGTATTACCTAAGGTAGCTAAAGGTTTTATAGAGGCTGCTAATGCTGGTGGTGCATATCAGAAATCTCTTGAAGGGCTGAGAGTCACAGAGGGTCAGCTAGGCACTGACCTAGAAAGAGCAGGTAAAAGTATATTTATTAGTGGTTTTGAAGAAGGACTATCTAAACTATACAAGACATTATCAGATATACTTAGGGATAGTGGACCCCAGTTAGAGAAACTAGGTAGAATATTCGGGGCAGTATTCAAAGGTATTGCATACTCACTTCGTCTAGTAGAACCTATTATGAAGGTGTTTATTGATAACTTCGAGTTAATATTTGGTAGCTATGCACTGGTAAAAATAAGTACAATGGGTGCAGCATTAAAGACTTTCGGTGTTACAGCAGCAGCGTCCTTCACTACCGCATTTGCGCCTATCTTCGCAGCAGTAGCTGCACTAGGTATTATTGAAGACTTTACAGCAGGTAAAGATGAAGCTATGACTAAATTATCTGTTAAAGAGATAAGACAAGGTTACCAGACGAATCTGTATGGACAGGTCTCAGAAATAACCAAGGGAGAAGATGGTAATTACTATAAAGGGACTACCACAGAAAGTAAAGGATTGTTTGGTATAAGTAGTTTGATAGAGGATATAGTGTCAGGAAGAGGACTAACACCTTCTGCTATATACAATAGGGAAAACCCCACTAAAGTAGAGGTTGTTGTTACAGGACTACCTAGTTACCTTAACACCACTATAAAAGGTGCGGTAGACATGGCGTGGTCAGGTGGCATGGTAGATGAATCAGGATAATAAATAATGGCTAAATTTTACTTTAAAGAAGCAAAAGCAGATAGTTCTTCATCTAATAGTATTAAGATTTATGAACTATCTTGTACTACAGATATTAATATAAAACACCCTGCTGTGGCAACTAAACATGCAGTGGAAGATGGCACTAGTATTGTGGATAATTATTATCTAGATAACAGGACTGCCACTTTTGCAGGTATAATAACAGACATCAGAGTTAACTCTGCTGATGCACAGAACACTCCTGTATTCCAATGGATTGGAGAAATCAGTGCCTTGCGTAAAAGCAAGGTATTACTCACCTTGGTAGCAGATACAGAGGTAATATCTAATTGTATTATCACTGAATTTGATTTATCTAAGACCAAAGAAGAAGGATCTTCAGGGTGGAAGTGTAACCTTAGTTTTCAAGAGATAGATATATCTGAGAGAGCTAAAATAATTTCTATTAAAAAGCCTAAACCAGAAGTTAAAGATGAAGTTACAGGTAAGTCTACTGGCGGTGGGAGTTCTACAGAACAAGTGCCAGAACAATTAGAACTATCCATGAAAGCCAAGTTAGCGGAAATACTGAAAGGAGGATAATAATGCCATTACGTATAAAAATAGAAGATAATACTTACCAAGAAAAACTTATAACTTTAAACAGTAATAGTATTTTTATTACTGTTAGTTTTAATACTAGAGATAGTAGGTGGTATTTTGATCTGGTAGATAGAAATGGGTTAGACATACTTCCTGGGGTTAAAATATTAGCACCTCAAAACTTAACGAGTAAATATATTAATACCAGTGCTTTAATAGGGGGTAATATATATTGTGT
>Ga0307492_10000171_pt1 | contig 29106 bp, 27 predicted proteins | sample SI3LmetaG_FD_202365 | JGI IMG/M metagenome (GOLD analysis project Ga0307492, IMG submission 202365) | Sea-ice brine microbial communities from Beaufort Sea near Barrow, Alaska, United States - SI3L | ecosystem: Environmental > Aquatic > Marine > Coastal | place: USA: Alaska | collected 2017-05-06 | reverse complement strand
CCCCGGCTGGCCGATCTCGTCGAGCTCTACCCGGCGAGGTAAAACATTCCCTCGACGACGGTGACGCAGCCACCGGCGAGCCAGACCCGCTCGCCGTCCAGCCGGCAGACCGCATCGCCGCCGCGCGCCGAAGCCTGGTGCGCGGTCAGCTCGCCACGCCCCAGCCGCGCCGCCCAGAACGGCGTGAGCGCGGCGTGGGCCGAGCCGGTGAAGCTGTCCTCGTCCACCCCTCCGCCGGGCACGAACACCCGGCTGACGAAGTCGGAGCCTGCCCCGCACCCCGATCCGGGCGCGGTGCAGATGAACTGGTCGTTCCCGAGCCGAGCCAGTCCGCGCAGATCGGGCTCGAGCGCGCGCACCGCGGTCTCGCTCTCGAACAGATAGATGCCGTAACGATCTGGGCTCAACCACACCTCGAGCGGCTCATCGCCGAGCAGCGCCACCGCCTCGGGCCAGCTCGAGGGTTCGGTCGCGATCGCCGGGAGAGCGAGCTCGTAACCGCTCGCCGCGCGGCGGACCTCGAGATTGCCCGCGCGCCTGGTCCGAAAGGTCACCCGATCGCCGCCGTCTCTTGTGAGCAGGACATGTCCGCTGGCGAGCGTGGCGTGGCCGCACAGCCGCACCTCTTCCGCGGGCGTGAACCAGCGCAGCTCCCAATCCGCCGCGCCGGCGGCGTCGCGCACGACGAAGGCGGTCTCGGCGAACAGGTTCTCGGCTGCGATGGCCAGCAGCGTCTCGTCGGGCAACCAGGCTTCGAGCGGCATCACCGCCGCCTGATTGCCGCCGAAGGTCCGCGCGGCGAAGGCATCGACATGCCAGTAGGGCAATTTCATGGGCGAGGGTCCTCGAGCTTGGCGAATTCGTTCTCCTCGACCAGCGGATTGTCCGGCTCGTCGACGTGCCCCGCCGGGTCGATGTGGATCAGCAGCTCCATGCCGGGGAAGGCGCGGCACAGATCGGCTTCGACGCGATGAACGATGGCGCTCGCCGCCGCGACGGTCATCTGGGGCGGCAAATCGACGTGGAACTGCACAAAATCTCGTGCCCCGCTGGTGCGGGTGCGCAGGTCGTGAAGATTGCCGAGTTCGGGATGCCGCGCCGCCAGCGCCACGAAGCGCTGGCGCTTTTCGTCGGGCCATTCGCGGTCGAGCAGCTGGTCCACCGCCGCGCTGGCCCCGCGCCAGGCGCCCCAGGCGAGCCACAGGGCGATGCCGAGCCCGAACAGCGGGTCGGCCCTGGCGAAGCCGGCATATTGATCGAGCGCCAGCGCCGCGATCACGGCGAGGTTGAGCAACAGGTCGGACTGGTAGTGGATGTGATCGGTCCGGATCGCGACGCTTCCGGTGCGGCGGATGACATGCCGCTGCCACGTCAGCAGCGCCAGCGTGGCCGCGATCGCGATTGCCGAGACGCCGATGCCCTCGGCGGCCGCGGCGGTCTGAACCTCCCCGGTCAGCCGCGTTATCGCGCGCCAGGCGATGCCCGCCGCCGATACCGCGATCAGCATCACCTGCACGATCGCCGCCAGCGCCTCGGCCTTGCCATGCCCGAAGCGGTGCTCGCGATCGGCGGGCTGCGCGGCGATCCAGACCCCGATCAAGGTGGCGAGGCTGGCGACGAGGTCCAGCGCGGTGTCGGCAAGGCTGCCGAGCATGGCGGTCGATCCGGTGCGCCACGCGGCCCATCCCTTTAGGACCGACAGGAACACCGCCATCGCGATCGAGGCGAAAGCGGCGCCGCGGGCCAGCCGCGCGCGTTCGGCGAGCGTGTCGGTCATGGATAGAGCAGCGTGCTGAGCCAACCCCCATCGTCGGCGCGGGTGAAGCGGCGGCGGTCGTGGAGGCGGTTCGGGCGGTCGAGCCAAAACTCGATCGCCCGCGGGGCGAGGCGGTAGCCGGTCCAGTGGGCTGGCCGGGGGATATCGCCTGTGGGATAGCGCACGGCGAGCGCTTCGACCCGCTGGAGATAGGTCTGCCTTTCGGGCAGCGGGCGCGACTGGTCCGAAGCCGCCGAGCCGAGCTGCGAAACACGCGCGCGCGAGCGAAAATAGGCGTCGGCCTCGCCCGGGGTGACCTCGCTCAGCCGGCCTTCGATACGGACCTGCCGCCTGAGGCTCTTCCAGTGGAACAGCAGCGCGGCATGGGGATTGGCCGCGATCTCGATCCCCTTGCGGCTCTGCGAATTGGTATAGAATACGAAGCCGTCCGGCCCATGCTCCTTGAGCAGCACCATCCGCACCGAAGGCCGGCCGTCGGGAGTCGCGGTGGCCAGCGCCATCGCATCGGCATCGTGAGACTCGCTCGCATTCGCCTCGGACAACCAATCGTCAAACAGCGACAGGGGCGCCGAGCTGGGCAGTGCGCTGCATAGGTCCGAATTGCCGATTTTCTCGTGAGGTGCTGACACTGTCGAAGCTGTCCTGACTGCCCTGGGCGGTAAGGCCCTAACGCGCCGCCGTCCGTGTGGGAAGTATGGCGCATTCCAGGGGGCGAGTTCGCGGCTGGGCTTCCAGGATTTCCTAAGTTTGGCTCAGGTGGGCTGCTATCCGCTCCCCGGCCGTGCCGTCGCCAAAGGGGTGGTTCGCGGCAGCCATCCGTTCATACGCGCGCTTGTCGGTAAGCAGCGCGAACATGGCCGAAACGATCCCATCGCGATCCGTACCGACCAGCCCCACGGCTCCGGCAGCGACTGCTTCGGGGCGCTCCGTGACGTCGCGCATTACCAGCACCGGCTTCCGCAGGGCAGGCCCCTCCTCCTGCAAGCCACCGCTATCGGTGAGAACGCAAAAGCAGTTCCTGAGCGCATAAGCAAAGGCATCGTAGGCCAGCGGTGCGAGCAGGCGCACATTGCCGAGGTCTGTCAGCCGCCTTTCAACCGGTTCGCGCACGGCAGGATTGGGATGCACCGGATACACGAAGTGGGTGTCGGGAAAGGCGCGGGCCAGATCCTCCAGCGCAGCACAGATCCGGTGCAGCCCGTGGGCGAGACTCTCGCGGCGATGGCAGGTGACGAGAACGTAGCGGCTCGTGCGCCAATCGAACCCCAGAGCCGCGTCAAGACCGGCTTCAATGCCTCGTCGGATGGAGCGGTCGCTGTCGATGCGCGCCAGAACGTAGGTCAAAGCATCGACAACAGTGTTGCCGGTGACGATGACCCTGGCGGGGTCGCAACCTTCCGCGAGCAGGTTTGCCCGGCTGGCTTCCGTTGGCGCGAAATGGTACTTCGCTATCATACCCGTGACGCGCCGGTTGAGCTCTTCCGGGAAGGGGGCGAGCATGTCTCCGCTCCGAAGCCCAGCTTCGACATGACCAACCGCGATCCCGGCATAGAATGCGGCCAAGGTGCTCGCCATGCTCGTCGTGGTGTCGCCGTGAACCAAGACCAGGTCGGGACGCATCTCCTGAACGATTGTGCGCATGCCGCGCAGGACCGCGGCGTTCACGTCCGCGACGTCCTGATCGCAGCGCATGAGATCGAGATCCGCGTCCGGAACCATGTCGAAGGTTTGCAAGGCCTGATCGAGCATTTCGCGATGTTGCGCTGTAACGCAGCACAGTGTGTCGAACTCGCGCGGCCGGGCACGAAGCGCTCGATAGACCGGCGCCATCTTGATTGCTTCGGGCCGCGTTCCAAACGCGAGCATGATCCGTTTTCTCGTTCTCATAGCCCCACCGCGTGCTCCAAGACGGCAGGGAATCCACGAATCGCCACGGCGAGCAAGGTCCAAAAATGTAGTGGTCTCATATCGTTGTCATAGTGTCGTGGCGTGGGCGCGCGTGTCGGTCATGCGTTCTTCGAGGACAGCAGGCAAGCGCTGGCGGAACTTGCGTCGCGAAGGCGTTCCACCTAGCTAACACGCCCGATGGCAACCCCTTCGCCCGATCCCTATTCCACGCTCGGCGTCGCTCGTGGCGCGAGCGAGAAGGACATCAAGAGCGCCTATCGCAAGCTCGCCAAGGAGCTGCACCCGGATCGCAACAAGGACAATCCCAAGGCGGCCGAACGCTTCGGCAAGGTGACGCAGGCCTACGATCTGCTTTCCGACAAGGACAAGCGCGCCCGCTTCGACCGCGGCGAGATCGACAGCGACGGCAATCCCGCCAACCCCTTCGCCGGCATGGGTGGAATGGGCGGCGGGTTCAATGGCGGCGGGTTCGGAGGCGGTGGCAGGAGCGGCGGCTTCCGGCCAGAGGATTTGCAAGGGATGGGCGGCGCCGAGGGCGTCGACCTGGGCGATTTGTTCGAAGGGTTGTTCGGCGGTGGCCCCCGATCGCGCGGTGCCGGCGGCTTCGGTGGAGGCGCCTTCGGCGGCCAGCAGCGCCGCCCACCGCCACCGCAAAAGGGCGCCGACATCGCCTACCGCCTGCGCGTCTCCTTGGCCGACGCCGCGACACTGAAACCGCAGCGCATAACTCTCGCCGACGGCAAGACCATCGACCTCAAGCTGCCCGAGGGGCTCGAGAGCGGCACCCAGATGCGGCTCAAGGGCAAGGGCCAGACCGGTCCCGGCGGAACGGGCGATGGCATCGTCACCATCGATGTCGATCCGCACAAGCTCTACCGCCGAGATGGCGACGACGTGCGTCTCGACCTGCCGATCACGCTCGACGAGGCCGTGCGCGGCGGCAAGGTGCGCGTGCCCACGGTCGATGGGCCGGTGATGATGACGATCAAGCCCGGCACCAGCGGCGGCACCGTGCTGCGCCTGAAAGGCAAAGGCTTCACCCGCAAGGGCGGGCAGCGCGGCGACCAGCTGGTGACCCTGGAAATCCAGCTGCCGCAGGATCTGGCCGAACTGACCAGGCGCCTCGAGGGCTGGAGCGACGAGGGCGAGCCGCGCGGCAAGCTCGGGGTCTGACGGGTGTCGGCGCATCCGCTTCCCGAGCCCGCGGAGCGCGAGATCGAATCGCTGTCGCCCGAAGCCCGCCGGCGCGCGGCCCGGCGGCGCCGCGGAGCGAGATTTCGCGGGCGCGTCGCCAGCAAGCTGGGGCCGGGCAGCCGGACCTTCGAAATCGTCAAGCGCGTGGCCATCGGCGCCTATAACGACGGCTTCATCCACGCCGGCAATCTGGCCTATATGGCGATCATCGCGATCTTTCCCTTCTTCATTCTGGGAGCCGCGATCTTCTCGCTGATGGGCGAGGAGAGCGAACGCGCCGCCACCATCAACGCGCTGCTGTTCGCGCTTCCGCCGATGGTGGGCGGGGTCATCGAGCCGGTCGCCCGCAGCGTGGTGCAGGGCAAGAGCGGCTGGGTCCTGTGGCTGGGCGGGCTGATCGGGCTGTGGACCGTCTCGAGCCTGATCGAGACCATCAGAGATGTCCTGCGCCGCGCCTATGGCACCAAGGCGACGCATGCGTTCTGGAAGTACCGGCTGTTCTCCGCCGGTGTCATCTTCGGGGCGGTGATCCTGCTGATGATCAGCCTGTTGGCGCAGGTGCTGATCGGGACCGCGCAGGAAGTGATCGACGCCTATGTGCCGCGCCTGGCCGATGCCATCGACCAGCTCCGCGCCAGCCGGGTCGTGCCCGCGCTCGGCCTGTTCGGATCGCTCTATCTGCTGTTCTACACCCTGACCCCCAAGGCCTATCGCAAGCGGCGGTATCCCAAATGGCCCGGCGCGCTGGCGACCTGCCTGTGGTGGCTGGCGGTGACCGCGGCGCTGCCTCCCGCGATCCGCGGCTTCTTCAGCTACGACGCGACCTACGGCAGCCTGGCCGGCATCATGATCGCGCTGTTCTTTTTCTATCTCGTCGGGCTAGGCTTCGTGATCGGGGCCGAGCTAAACGCCGCGCTGGCGGAGACGCCCGAGGAAGCGTTGAACCGTATCGGGCAGGCCGACGACCGGGAGCGCAAAAAGGCGCGGGCAGCGGCGGCGAGAAAAGCAGAACAGGAGAGCGAGGCGTGAGCGGATTGATGGCGGGCAAGCGCGGGCTGATCATGGGCCTCGCCAACGACAAGTCGCTGGCGTGGGGCATCGCCAGGAAGCTGGCCGAGCACGGCGCGCAACTGGCCTTTTCCTACCAGGGCGATGCGCTCCGCAAGCGGGTCGAGCCGCTTGCCGCCGAAGTCGGCAGCGATTTCACCTTCGATTGCGACGTTTCCGACATGGCGGCGCTGGACCAGGGATTCGCGACGCTGAAGAAGCGCTGGGACACGCTCGATTTCGTGGTTCATGCGATCGGGTTTTCCGACAAGAACGAACTGCGCGGCAAATATGTCGATACCAGCCTCGACAACTTCCTGATGACGATGAATATTTCGGCCTACAGCCTGGTCGCGGTGGCCAAGCGCGCCGCCGCGATGATGCCCCCGCGCGGCGAGGACGGATGCGGGAGCGGATCGATCCTGACGCTGAGCTATTACGGCGCGGAAAAGGTCGTGCCGCACTACAATGTGATGGGGGTGGCCAAGGCAGCGCTCGAGGCCAGCGTGCGCTATCTCGCCAACGATCTCGGCCCCGACGCCATCCGCGTCAACGCGATCAGCGCCGGCCCGATCAAGACCCTGGCCGCGAGCGGCATCGGCGACTTCCGCTACATACTCAAATGGAACGAGCTCAACAGCCCGCTGCGGCGCAACGTGACGATCGAGGACGTCGGCGGCGCGGGGCTTTATTTTCTGTCGGATCTCTCATCGGGCGTGACCGGCGAGGTGCACCATGTCGACGCGGGCTACCACACGGTCGGCATGAAACAGGAAGACGCGCCGGACATTGCGCTGGGGTAGCAAGCGATTCCAGCGCGCTTTCGGGTAATCGGCGCACCGTCTCCAAGAGCCCTTCCCAGCTTGGGCGCATCCCGCTAACGGCTGCGCGGCATCGTCGCGGTCCCCCGGCGGCATCGGAATGAGACTGAAATGAATTCGGTGTTGATTACCGGAGGCACCGGGTCCTTCGGAAAAACCATGCTACGCGCCCTGCTCGACGACGGCGTCGATGAAGTGCGGATTCTGAGCCGCGACGAGGAGAAGCAGGACGCCCTTCGCAACCAGCTGGGCGATAAGCGCGTGCGCTATCACATTGGCGATATCCGCGACCGCGATAGCGTCGATCGGGCCATGGCCGGGGTCGAGGCGGTGTTCCATGCCGCCGCGCTGAAGCAGGTGCCCTCGTGCGAATTCTTCCCGCTCGAGGCGGTCCGGACCAACGTCCTCGGATCGGAAAACGTCATCCGTTCGGCCATCGCAGCCGGCGTCGGCCGCGTGATCTGTCTTTCGACGGACAAGGCCGTGCATCCTATCAATGCGATGGGAATGTCCAAGGCGATGATGGAGAAACTGGCCCAGTCCGCTGCGCGCGAGCTGGGGCAAGGCGGCCGCACAATCGTCGCTTGCGTGCGCTACGGCAACGTCATGTATTCGCGTGGGAGTGTGATTCCGCTGTTCGTCGAACAGATCACGAAGGGCCGGCCGATCACCATCACGGAACCGGCAATGACGCGTTTCCTCATGCCGCTTCGCGACAGCGTCGATCTGGTGCGGTTCGCCCTGAGCCATGCGGGGCAGGGCGACCTGTTTATTCGTAAGTCCGCTGCTTCGACCATCGGCAATCTCGCCGCCGCGCTCACGCAGCTGTTCGGCGCCCCCGACCACGAGGTCCGGGTGATCGGCTGGCGCCATGCCGAGAAGCTTTTCGAAACCCTCGCGACCCGGCAGGAATTGGCGACCGGGGAGAACATGGGCGACTACTGGCGGCTCCAACTCGACGAGCGCGACCTCAATTACAGCGGCTATTTCAGCGAAGGCGACACCGAACACGAACTGGCGGAGGATTTCCACTCACACAACACCGCCCGGCTCGATCTGGATGCGATCAAGGCGCTGCTGCTTTCGCTCCCCGAAATCCGCGCGGCGCTGGAACGTGCCGCTCCCGGCCAGCGATGAAGATCGCGGTTACCGGCGCGAAGGGACTGTTGGGGTGGCATGCCGCCGGCCACATCCACGCGCGCAATTGCGCGGCGCGCTTTCGCTCCGAACCCGACGCGCACGAGCTCGTCGTCATCGACCGGGCGACCTTCGAGGATCGCGATGCTCTCGCCGGCGCGCTTGCCGGAGTCGAGGCGGTGCTGCACTTCGCCGGCGCCAACCGCAGGTCCGATGCGGCGGTGGAAGCGGCCAATCCCGCGATCGCCGCAGCGCTGATCGACGGGTGCGAGGCGGCGGGCGCGGAGCCCCATATCGTCTACGCTAATTCGACCCACGCGGTTCGCGACACGCCCTATGGACGTTCCAAGCGGGAGGCCGGTGAGATTCTGGCGGACTTCGCTTCGGGATACACCGACCTGATCCTGCCGCACATCTTCGGCGAATGCGCGCGCCCGTATTACAACAACGTGACCGCGACGCTGATCGATCAACTTTGGCGGGGGGAAGAGGCCACCGTCAATCCGGAGGGCCGGGTTTCGCTCCTTCATGCCGGCACCGCGGCCGTCACGGCCATCGAGGCGGCGATCTCCGGCCAGTCGGGCACGCTCGCACCGGCGGGTCGGGAGATGACGATCGCGGGTCTCTACGCCACACTGCGCGAGTTTCACGCGCTCTATACGGCCAACACCTTCCCGGACCTTTCCGACCCGTTCGATCTGGCGTTGTTCAACACCCTGCGAGCGGGTGCCTACCCAACGCATTATCCGTTCCCGCTCGATGTCCGGGCAGACCGGCGCGGCAGGCTGTTCGAAACCGCGAAAGGCGGCAATGCCAGTCACACCTTCCTTTCGACGACCCTACCGGGCGAGAAGCGCGGCGATCACTTCCATCTGGCCTTGTGCGAACGCTTCGTCGTGGTGGCCGGCGAAGCGGTGATCCGCATTCGGAAGGTGCTGACCGACGAAGTGCATGAGTTCCGGGTGTCGGGGGATCGCCCGGTCGCGATCGACCAACTGCCCCTGCACACCCACAACATCGAAAATCTGGGCGACCGCGACGTCGTCACCTTCTTCTGGACCCATCGCATGTTCGATCCCGCAGTGCCCGACACCTACGCGGAGCCGGTCTGAGCATGGGCCGGTTGAAAGTCACCACGATACTGGGAACCCGGCCGGAAATCATCCGGCTGAGCCGCACGATGGCCTTGCTCGACGAGTGTAGCGAGCACCGCCTCGTGCATACCGGCCAGAACTGGGACTACGAGCTCAACGAGGTCTTCTTCGCCGATCTGGGCGTGCGCAAGCCCGATACGTTCCTGGGTGTCGACACCACCACGCTCGGTTCTGTTCTGGGCGGCATCCTGATCGCGGCCGAACGCGAGCTTCAGGCGCACCCACCCGATGCTCTGCTGGTCCTCGGCGACACCAACAGCGCGATCGCCGCGATCATGGCGCGGCGCATGAAGATCCCGATCTATCACATGGAAGCGGGCAACCGGAGCTTCGATCGGAATGTCCCCGAAGAGACCAACCGCAAGCTCGTCGATCACATCAGCGATTTCAACCTTGTCTATACCGAGCACGCACGCCGCCATCTCCTTGCCGAGGGCATTCATCACCGCCGTATCTACCTCACCGGATCGCCCATGTTCGAAGTGCTCGCGCATTACCGCGAGGAGATCGAGTCGTCCGACATCCTCTCACGGCTCGGTCTGGACCCACGGCGCTATTTCGTCGTCTCGCTGCACCGCGAGGAGAACGTCGACAGCAAGGAGCGCCTGCGCCAGCTCGTCGAGGCCCTCAATCGCCTCGCGGCCACCTTCGACCTTCCGGTGATTGTCTCGACCCATCCCCGCACCCGCAAGCGCCTCGAGGCGCTGGAGGGGCTGGCGCTCGATCCGCGCGTCCGCGATCTCAAGCCGTTCGGCTTCCACGATTACAACCACCTGCAAATGAAGGCATTCTGTGCCGTTAGCGACAGCGGAACGATCGCCGAAGAGGCGAGCATCCTCAATTTCCCCGCAATCACCCCGCGGGACGCTATCGAGCGTCCGGAAGCGCTCGATACGGGCGCCATCGTGCAGACTGGAATTTCGCCCGACACGATCCTGGAAGCCGTCGGTTTGGTTACCCGGCTGCACGGCAAGGCCGGGCGGGGCGCTACGACCGACCCTTCGGCCGTTCCGGCCGACTATCGCATTACCAACACCGCGGAACGAGTCGTCAAGCTCATCCTGGGGACGGCACGCCTGTCCAACATATGGGACGGTATCAGGCACCGCGATTTCGTCTGATGCGAATTCTCTACCTGACCCAATGGTTTGAGCCCGAGCCTGCGTTCAAGGGGGAACAATTCGCGGACATGTTGGCTGCCAAGGGCCACGAGGTCGAAGTGGCGACGGGGTTCCCCAACTATCCGGGGGGCAAGCTCTACGCCGGCCACCGCCTGAGGCCCTACTGGCGCATGACCACGGCGAGCGGGCGCGCCGTGCACAGACTCTGGCTTTACCCTTCGCACGACGGCTCCACCGTAGGCCGCGCGCTCAATTACGGCAGCTTCTTTCTATCCTGCTTGCTCTTCTTGTTGGCCCGCGGGCGGCGTTACGACGCTGTCTATGTCTACCATCCTCCGCTCACGCCTGCGCTTGCTGCGATCCTCGCGCGCTGGTTTCACCGGTACAGGGTGATTGTAGACGTTCAGGATCTGTGGCCCGACAGCGTGCTGGCGTCGGGGATGTTGCCCAAGTGGTTGGGCCAGTCCTTGGGCGCGCTGTGTCGCTTCGTCTATCGCGCGGCGGACGGGATAGTGGCGCAGACGGAGGGTATGCGCGATCGCATTCTCGCTCACGGAGCAGAACCCGAACGGGTGACCCGCATCTACAATTGGGCGACCTACCAAGAAGGCGGGCAGAAGTCCGCTGCGCCGGCCGAACGCCCGGCTGGACATCCCAGTCTGATTTACGGCGGCAACATCGGCCAGGCGCAGTCGCTGCTGCACGTGGTCCGCGCGGCCGAGCTGGCCGCCCGATCGCTGCCGGACTTGCGCTTCCATGTCTTTGGATCGGGCATCGAGCGCGATGCGCTTGAAAGACACCTCCAGGCCAATCCCGAAACACCGCTGGTCCTGCACGCTCCGGTCGATCGCTCCACGATGGACCGCATCTTCGATCAGGCCGATATCCTGATCCTTCATTTGAAGGGCGATCCGCTCTACGAATTTACCATGCCCTCGAAGGCACAGCACTATCTCGCTTGCGGAAAGCCCATTGTCGCAGGCATTGCCGGCGAGGCCGCGGCGCTGCTCGCATGCTCCGGGGCGGCGATCGTGACCGCTCCCGAGGACACGGAAGCCATGGCCGACGCGATCGCGGAATGGGCCCGGTTATCGCCCGAGGAGCGCCTCGCCGCAGGACGCCGCGGCAAGGACTTCTACCGCGAGACGTTTGGCGCCGCGCAAGCTATGGAGCAGACGCTGCGCGCCGTAAATGCCGCCGCCACTTCGGCGCGCAGGGACCGGAACCCCGCGACCATGCAAGTGAGGTAGGATCGTGGCTCTGACCAACACCGGCTGGCCTGCCTATACCCAGGAGGAAGTCGACGCCGTCGCAGCGGTCCTGGCCTCGAACCGGGTCAATTACTGGACGGGCGACGAGACACGGGCGTTCGAGCGGGAGTTCGCCGAATGGGCCGGCTCGCCCTGTGCGATCGCGCTCACCAACGGCACGGTCGCGCTGGACCTTGCCCTCGAGGCTCTCGGGATTGGCCCCGGCGACGAGGTCGTGGTGACGCCGCGCACCTTCATTGCCTCGATTTCCACGGTCGTCAACGCAGGGGCGACCCCCGTATTCGCGGATGTTGGCGCCGATAGCGGCAATATCACCCCGGAGACGATCTCGGCGGTCCTGACGCCGCGCACGCGCGCCATCATTCCGGTTCATCTCGGCGGATGGCCCTGCGACATGCCCGCCATCATGGCCCTGGCCGCGCGCGCGGACATCAAGGTTGTCGAGGACTGCGCGCAGGCGCACGGCGCACGCATCGACGGGCAGTCGGTTGGCAGCTTCGGCCATGTGGGGGCGTGGTCCTTCTGCCAGGACAAGATCATGACCACGGGCGGTGAAGGAGGGATGGTGACCACCGCGGATGAAGCGCTGTGGTCGCGAATGTGGTCGTACAAGGATCATGGCAAGGATTGGGAGGCGGTCTACAACACTGCGCACCCGCCGGGCTTCCGCTGGTTGCACAACAGTTTTGGGACCAATTGGCGAATGCTGGAAATGCAGGCCGTGATCGGTCGAATCCAGTTGCGCAGGATGGCCGAATGGACGCGGCGACGGACCGAGATCGCGGGACGCATCGCCGAAGTGCTGCGTCGATATCCGGAATACGTCCGGGTTCCCGCCCCCCAGCCGGGGCACACGCACGCTTATTACCGGCTCTACGGTTATGTCGGCGAAAGCTGGGAGGCAAAGGGCTTCGGACGGAACTGGTTCATCGAGGAATGCGCGCGACGGGGGGTCAAGGTGTTCCAGGGAACGTGCTCCGAAGTCTATCTCGAGAAGGCGTTCGAGGGCACGCCATGGCGGCCGCGCGAGCGACTGCCGGTCGCGCGAGCGCTGGGAGAATGCAGCATCATGTTCCTGACCCATCCGACCATCGACGACAGTGAACTGGCGCGCGACTGCGCCGTGATTGCCGAAGTTCTGGACAAGGCGCGGTAAAGTCGGCAGTTGGCGCGCGCGTTTCGCCTGCCCCGCGGGGCGGCCTCATCGAAATTTCAGGCAATCACCTCATGACATCCGGCTCCGATGCGTTTCACAGCCTGCTGAACCGGATCGCCTCTTGCGAGGCGGTTATCGGCATCGTCGGCATGGGCTATGTCGGCCAGCCGCTGGCGTTGCGCTGCAGCGAAAAAGGCTTCGGCGTGATCGGTTTCGATGTCGATGCGGACAAGGTCGCGCGACTAAATGACGGTGTATCGACCATCGAGCATATCGACGAAGCCCTTATCGCCGCCGCCAACCATCGCGGGATGCGCTGCACGACCGATTTCGCTGCCATCGCCCAATGCGATGCGGTGCTTATCTGCGTGCCTACGCCGCTCAACAAGTACCGGGAGCCGGACCTCCGCTTCGTAACCGACACTTGCGAGGCGATCGCCCCTTATCTGCGCCCTGGCCAGCTGGTTTCGCTCGAAAGCACGACTTACCCGGGAACCACCGACGAGGAGGTCGCGCCGCGGATCACCTCCTCGGGCCTCGTGGTCGGAGAAACCGTCTTCCTGATCTATTCGCCCGAGCGCGAGGATCCGGGCAATGTCGCCTTCACCACGCATACCATCCCCAAGGTGGTCGGGGGCGCGACCGCAAAGTGTCTCGAAGTCGGCAAGGCGCTGTACGGCCAGATCATCGACCGGATCGTGCCAGTGAGTTCGACGAAGACCGCCGAAATGACCAAGCTGCTGGAAAACATCCATCGCGCGGTCAACATCGGACTGGTCAACGAAATGAAGATCGTCTGCGATGCGATGGACATCGACATTTTCGAGGTCATCGAGGCGGCCTCGACCAAACCCTTTGGCTTTACGGCCTATTTCCCTGGCCCCGGCCTGGGCGGGCACTGCATTCCGATCGATCCGTTCTACCTGACCTGGAAGGCGCGCGAATTCCAGCTTCACACGCGCTTCATAGAGCTCGCCGGCGAGATCAACCAGGCGATGCCCCGCTATGTATTCGACAAGCTCGTGCTGGGTCTGAACGCAGAGGGGCGCGCGGTGCGCGGCAGCAAGGTGCTGGTGCTCGGGATCGCGTACAAGAAGAACGTCGACGACATGCGCGAATCTCCTGCGGTCGCAATCATGGAGCTGCTTCGCGACCATGGGGCGGAGCTCGCCTATTCGGATCCCCACGTTCCGCGCTTTCCCAAGATGCGCGAGCATCGCTTCGATCTCTCCAGCGTCGCGCTTACGCCGGATACCCTCGCGAGATTCGATGCGGCGATCGTGGCGACCGACCACGACGCGTTCGATTATGCGATGATCGCCGAACACGCCTCGCTGATCATCGACAGCCGCGGCGTCTATCGCGATCCTGCCGCCAACGTGATCAAGGCCTGAGGGACCGGCAATGAAGCGATTTGCCCTGATCGGCGCCGGCGGATACATCGCCCCGCGACACATGCGCTCGATCGCCGAGACGGGCAACGCTCTCGCGGTCGCCTATGACATCAACGATTCGGTCGGCATCCTCGACAGCCATTTCCCCGAAGCCGAGTTCTTCACGCAGTTCGAAGAATACGACAGGTATCTCGCCTGGGCCGCCCAGACGGGCCGCGGGATCGACTACGTGGCGGTGACCTCGCCCAACCATCTTCACGTCGCGCATGTCGGCCACGGGCTGCGCGCCGACGCCGATGTGATCTGCGAGAAGCCACTGGTGCTGGAGCCGCACGAGCTCGACGAACTCGTGGCCCTGGAGGAGCTTACCGGTCGCCGCGTCTCGACCATCCTCCAGCTGCGCCTGCACCCGGCCATCGCGGCCCTCAAGGAGCAGGTTTCACAGGCAACGGGGGGCAAGCACGAGATCGAACTGACCTACGTGACCTCACGGGGCAACTGGTACCTCAAGAGCTGGAAGGCGGATCCCGCCCGGTCCGGCGGTATCGCGACGAACATCGGGGTGCATTTCTTCGATATGCTGCACCATTTGTTCGGGGCAACGCAGGAGAACGTCGTCCACCTGGCCGAACCGACCCGCAGCGCCGGCTACCTGGAGCTCGAGCAGGCGCGCGTACGCTGGTTCATGTCGCTCGAGGTCGCGGATGTCCCGCGGATATGGCGCGACCAGGGTCAGCGGACCTATCGCTCGATCACGATCGACGGGCAGGAAGTCGAGTTCTCCGGTGGCTTCACCGATCTCCACACGCGAAGCTACGAGGAAATCCTCGCCGGTCGCGGGTTCCGCCTCAGCGAGAGCAGAGCGGCGATCGAGATGGTCGCCCAGATCCGACGAGCGATCGCGGCGCCGGGCCCTGACATGCATCCGATGGCGAGAGCAGCTCCATGAGCAAGCCGCCCTTGCTGGTTTTCGCCTACGCCTTTCCTCACCGGAAGACCCAGGACTTTCTCTTGTCGCTGCGACTGGACGGCTTTCACAGCGTGACAGTTATCGCAGCACCGAAGGTCGAATTGGTCCACTCCGACCCGACGAGCTATTTTTCCACCTCGCTGCGCCGCCGCTCCCCAGCCGATACCGAACGGGTCTGTGCCGCGCTCGGGTTTGCCTTCCTGCCATGCGAGCACGGAGAAGTCACGGCGATCTCGGACCTGGTCTCGCAATCGGGCGCACGCATCGCGCTGATCTCGGGCGCGCGCATCCTCAAGCCGGCGATTATTGATCTCTTCTCCGACGGCATCATCAACATCCATCCCGGGATACTCCCTGCGACTTCCGGCTTGGACGCCTTCTATTACACCATTACCAAGGGCGTCGCGGCGGGAGCGACCGCGCATTTCATCGATGGCCGGGTAGACGCAGGAGAGGAAATCCTCTTCGAACAAACCCCAATCGGTCCCGAGGACACTCCCGAGATCGTGGCCGAGAACTCCTACCAATCCCAACTGATCGCACTGCACCGCGTGCTGCAGGAATTGCAAACGGGGACGATCCGCCGGACTCCGATCCTGCGCGAGCGCAAGAACCAACCGATGCTGCCGGACGAGAAACGCAATGCGATCGCGCGCTTCGCCTCATGGCGTAACGCACAGTATGTCAGGCAATTGGGAGAAGAGCTGGTGCGCGCTTGCGAGGCTGGTGATACCACCACGGCCGGCGCCATTCTTGAGCAGATGCCGGCTCTCATCGAGCATCGGAACGAAAAGGGCTGGTCGCCGCTCATCTGCGCCAGTTTCAAACAGCACCTAGAAACGGTGAAAATGCTGTTGGCCAAGGGAGCCGATCCCGATGGCGCGAACGCGAACGGCACCACCCCGCTGATGTATGCTAAGACACAGTCGCTCCACCAGGCGGCGTCCGACTATCCAGTCCTGTCCGCGTTGCTGGCCGCCGGAGCGCGACTCGACCGTTGCGACGTTTCTGGATGCGACATCTTTCACTATGTCCGCGCAGCCGGCGATGAGCAGATGCTGGCTTGGCTCATGGCGCGCAGGGAACGCTGACAAATGGATTTCGTCGATCTGGCGGCGCAGCAGAAGCGTATAGGACTGGAAATGGACCGGCGGATCGCCGCGGTCCTCGCGCACGGACGATACATCCTGGGGCCGGAGGTCGAGGAACTAGAAACAAGGCTCGCCGAGTTTGCCGGGGCCCAGCATTGCATTTCGGTCGCCAACGGCACCGACGCGCTTCAGATCGCCCTGATGGCGCTGGGGATCGGCCCCGGCGACGAAATCATCACGCCGGCCTTCAGCTACATCGCCACCGCGGAAGTCAGCGCCCTGCTCGGCGCGCGCCCGGTCTACGTCGATATCGATCCGGTCACCTTCACCGTTGATCCCGCGACGATCGCAGCGGCGATCTCACCGCGCACCCGGGCCATCATCCCCGTCTCGCTCTATGGGCAATGCGCGGACATGGATGCGCTCAACGCGATTGCCGCGACGCATGATCTCGCCGTGATCGAAGATGCAGCGCAAAGCTTCGGCGCGATCCAGCACGGCAAGCGTTCGTGCAATCTCAGCCGAATTGCCTGCACCAGCTTTTTCCCCTCCAAGCCACTGGGCTGTTACGGTGACGGAGGTGCGATTTTCGTGCGGGACGAGGAGCTTGCGACCGTCATCCGGCAAATCGCCCGGCATGGCCAGTCGCGGCGCTACCACCATGTGCGCGTCGGCGTGAACAGTCGCCTCGACACTCTGCAAGCCGCCGTCTTGCTGGCGAAGCTCGAGGTCTTCGAGGCCGAGCTCGCGGCCCGCCAGGATGCTGCCGAACGCTATGATCGCGCGCTCTCCGGAACAGCGATCGCGCCACCTGTCGTGGCGGAGGGGAACCGCTCGGCGTGGGCCCAGTACACCATTCGCGTACCGAACCGAGATGCGGTCCGAGAGGCACTGGCAGACGCGGGCATTCCCACCACCGTCCACTATCCGCTGCCCCTCAACCGGCAGCCGGCGGTGGCGGATGACAGCGTCTCGCTACCGCACGGCGACCGCGCGGCCGAAGAGGTGCTAAGCTTACCTTTTCACCCCTATATCCGGCCGACCGAACAGGCAGAAGTCGTCGAAGCGCTGCAACGCGCCATTGCAGTCTGAGGCCATGCGCCGTTCGGCAGGAGCCTTCCTCGAGCGATTGCGCGACCCGAATGGTTTCCTGGGACCGGTAGCCAAGCTCGCCGGCGGCACTCTGATCGGCCACGGGATCACCGGCGCGGCGCTGCTGGTACTCGCGCGTCTCTATACTCCGTCCGAGTTCGGCGTGTTCGCGATGTACTCGGCGGTCATCTATGTCTTGGCGGTGGCGGTTTGCCTCAGGCTGGACGTCGCCATCGCGCTACCGGAGCAAGACGAGCGCGCTTTCGAGGTCTTCAGCCTTGCGATCCTCGCCACGTTGGCGATTGCCGCACTGACCGCGGCCATCCTGGCAGCCATTCCGGCGGCGCTTCTGGGCGGCGAGAACCTGCACGGAATCGCGCCCTACCTCTGGCTCATACCGGTCAACCTGCTCGCCTTGGGCGTTTTCTCCGCGATGCAGAACTGGTTTATCCGCCGCAAGGGCTACAATCTGCTGGCCGCTTCGCGCGTTTCGCAATCGGGCGCTGCGGCGGCCGCCCAGGTCATTCTTGGCGCCCTGGGATCGGGTGTCATCGGGCTGATCGTCGGGCTAATCCTCACCAGCGCGGCCGGCGCCGCCTTTATGGCGAAATCCATGCTGGCCGACGTTCGCGGACTGGCGCCGGGCTTTCGGTGGACGGCGCTGCGATCAACCCTTTCGCGATATCGCGCCTTCCCGCAATTCTCGGTGTGGGAGGCGCTTGCAAACAGCGCCGCGATCCAGTTGCCGATCTTTCTCATCGGCCTGGTGGCCGGAACCGCAGAGTTGGGTCAGGTCACCCTGGCCATGATGGTGGTGCAGGCGCCGATGGCGTTGTTCGGCACCTCGGCCGCACAGGTTTTCCTGTCACAGGCGCCCGAACGGGCCCGGAACGGACAGCTTCACGCCTTTACCGTCCAGACGATGCGCAGCCTCGCGATCGCCGGCTTCCCGCTGCTCATAGCGCTGGGACTTGCCGCCCCGTTTCTGTTCCCGCTGCTGTTCGGTCCGGAGTGGTCACGCGCCGGACTTCTCGTTAGCTGGATGACTCCTTGGTTGCTGCTGCAATTCGTGTCGAGCCCGGTCTCGAGCGTGCTGAGCATCACCGGGCATCTCGGCATCGGAATGGTTCTCCAGGTCGGGGGCCTGCTCTTCCGAACGGGAGCTATCGTCGCCGCCGCTTATTTCGACAGTCGATTCGTGAGCGAAGCGTTCGCCGTTTCCGGCGCGATTTTTTACCTGATCTACAGCGTCGTCATACTTCGACTCGCCTTCAGGTCACGTGGAGCGATACCGGCGAAGGCGAACACATGACGTCGTTGCCATTCCTTGCAGCTCCATCGCAGCGAAAGCATACGGCGCTACTCGTCGCGATGCGCCTGACGTGCATGGCCGTCTATTCGTTCGCACTTTTCGTTCTCTTGCGAGATTATGCGGCGATCGTCTGGCCGTTCTACGGCTACAGTTTTTCGTCGCCCGGCCTCGTCGGGGGGCTACAGGTGGTGTTCTTTATTGCCTCCGCCTCGTGGCTCTGTCCACCGGAGATCCGGTCTCCATCCACTTTGATCCTATTGATTGTCTATCTCTTCGTTGTCGTCCCGTCGATAATCTGCCTGTTCTACATGGATCCGCGCTATTCGGGCCAGCCGACGCTGACCTCGTTCTTCATCGTCATAGGCTACGCCGGAGCGCGGTTCCTGAGCCGCTCGGCGAGGCCGGTGGAGGTCGTCGAAGTGCGCAAGCCGCATTTCCTCCTTATCCCCGGGATGATGGCCCTTTCCGCGATCCTTCTCGCCTTCCTCTATTGGCGTTTCGGCGGCGTGATGAGCTTCGTCGCTCTGGACAGCATCTACGAGCAGCGCGAGCGGGGGGCCGCGCAGAATTTCGTCGAGGGTTATGCGCAAACCTATTCCCAATATGTGTTGTCGACCGGCTTGCTGGCGGTCGGCTTGGTTTACCGCAAGCCGTTCGCCGTCATTCTCGGGCTCTTCGGATCGGTGTCCAACTACATGATCACGGCGGAAAAGGCAGGATTGATGTATCCCGCCTTCATTGTGGTACTTTACATCGTTCTCAGCACCCGCCTGCGATTTCTTAGGGGGCTGGCATTCATCTCGCTTTCGCTGGCAGCGATCGTGCTCTTCTCAGTGTGGAATTACCAGCGATCGCAAATCGCCGAGTTTTCGGCCTGGTACCTGGGAATGCGGACGATCCTGACGCCCGGAGCCCTCGTCGTCCATTATCTCAACTTCTTCGAATCGATTGGAAATACCTTCTTTTCCCACGTTCGAGGCCTTAATTTCTTCGTTCCGCCCCCCACCGCCTTCGCCAACGATGTCCGCTTCCCGGAAATCGGCGTGATCATCGGCGAAGACTACTTCAACTTCCCCAAGCTCAATGCAAACGCCAGCTTTCTGGCGTCGGACGGCATTGCCAGCCTCGGCCTCCTCGGAATCCCGATCGTCTTCGCTTTGCTCGGCCTGCTGCTGCGGGGCCTCGACGCAGTCTCACGGGGTGTCGGGAAGGCGGCCCTTCTGATCCTGTTGCCGATTGCCCTCACCCTTACGAACGGATCGCTATTCACGGTGCTCGCATCTTTCGGAGGATTGTTCTGGATCCTTGTACTGCGATTTTGTTTCCTCACTCGAGCCGAGCCGACGCTGCGGGGGGTACCGGATCGCTGAGCCCAACCTAGCGATGTCATCCTTGGGGCCATCCCGAAGCCAGGCGAGGCGCATCGCCGCCTACGGCACCGCTTGTCTGAACACATTCTTCAAACGGACTTCTACAATGACCCGAATAGCCTTGGAACATGTCGATTGCCCCTGCTGCGGCGCGCGGCATTCCCACCCCTGGGCCAGCGAGGCCGGGTTCGACGTAGTCCGATGCGAGGATTGCCGCATGCTCTATATCGATCCGCGCCCTGTCGGAAGCTACATCGCGGGTGCGGTCGAGACCGGTCAACAGACCTTCGAAGAGCATCCCATCAACGTTCGCTCGCGCCGGATCCCCGCCAAGATAACGCGCTACCGTCGTCTGATCCGTCACCTCTTTGCCGACCGCATAGCCGAGCAGGAGCCGCTGCGCTGGGTCGATGTCGGCTGCGGCTACGGAGAGATGCTGGAGGCGGCGCGGTCAGTCCTGCCGGCGGGCAGTGAAGTCATTGGGGTAGAGCCGATGACACACAAGGCCCAATGCGCGGAGGCCCGCGGCCTCGAAGTCATCAACCGCTTTCTCGAGGAGGGGCAGTTCGAGGCCGATGTCGTTTCGAACATGGATGTGTTCAGCCACATTCCCGATTACCGGCAATTTTTGGCCACCGTCGCGACCAATCTGAAGCCCGGCGGCGTCTTGCTGATCGAAACCGGTAACACCGCCGATCTCGAAAATCGCGCGGACCTGCCCAACGAGCTTGGCCTGCCTGACCATCTGACCTTCGCCGGCGAGCCTCAGTTGCGCCGATATCTCGAAACGATCGGCTATGCCCCCGCGATGGTCGTGCGCGAGCGCTCCGATACGATTACGCAGATGGCCAAGAATGCCGCCAAGCTGCTGTTGGGCCGTGAAAGTCGGGTCAGCCTGCCTTATACTTCTCGCTATCGCCAGTTGATCATCCGAGCAGAGCCGATCCGATAGATGCGTATCCTGCATCTCTGCCTGTCCAACTTCTACGTCGATGGGTTCTCCTATCAGGAGAACGAACTCGTTCGGCAGAACGTCGAGGATGGGCACGAGGTGCGCGTTATTGCCTCCACCGAACAAATCGCCACCGACGGGACGCTCTTCTACAGTCGCCCTTCGGCCTATCTGGGGCGGGACGGCGCCATGGTCGAGCGGGTCGCCTACGCCCGCTTCTTGCCTCACGCCGTCATGCGCAAGCTGCGGATCCACGGATCGATTTACCGGCGGATCGAGGCTTTCCGACCTGATGTGATCCTGTTTCACAGCGCCTGCGGCTACGAAATCCTGACAGCTGCGAAATACGTCCGCGATCATCCCGAGGTGACGCTGTTCGTGGATTCGCACGAAGACTTCATGAACAGCGCGCGAGGTCTGGTCTCGAAGTGGGCGCTGCACTACGCCTACTACCGTCCGATCCTACTGCACGCGCTTCCGCAGATCGCAAAGGTGCTCCCTGTCAATCTCAGCGCACTGGAGTTCATGCGGGACTTCTACGGCGTGCCGGCGGATAAGCTCGAATTTTATCCTCTCGGCGGGACGGTTCCCGGCGACGAAGACTACGCGGCCCTCCGCCGGGCGAAGCGAGAGGAACTCGCGGTTCCTCCCGATGCGATCATGCTCGTTCAGTCGGGCAAGCTGGATCGCTCCAAGAAACTCATCGAGGCGCTCGAGGCATTCACGCGAACCAGCGATCAGCGGCTGCGCTTCGTCATCGCTGGACGCGTTCATACTCAGATCGCAGAACAGGTCGATGCCCTGATCGCCCGCGACAACCGCATCACAGCGGTGGGCTGGCAAAGCGGCGATGAGCTGCGCGCCCTGATGTGCGCTGCCGATGTCTATTGCCAGCCGGGGACGCAATCCTCGACGATGCAGATGGCGATATGCTGCCGCTGCGCCATTCTGCTTGACGACGTGCCCAGCCACGGCCCCTACCTGGCTGGAAACGGCTGGCTCGTCGGAGATCGTAAGGACCTGGAACGGCGCATGGCGGAGCTGGCGTCATGCTCGCGCGCGGACCTGGATCGCATGGCTTCCGCCTCGCTGGAGCTGGCCTTGCGAATGCTGGATTATCGGTTATTGGCAGCACGCCTCTACCGCCAGCAGCAGACCTGACGAAGGTAACTCCATTCCATGCATCGAGTATCCGAAGAGCCTGAGTATCGCATTTGCGTGCGCTGCATCATGGATACCTCAGACCCGCAGATCCGATTCGACGCGAACGGGGTCTGCGAATACTGCCAGAATTTCGAGACCAACATCGCACCGAGCTGGCACACCGATGAACGCGGGGCGCGCGAGCTTCAAGAGCTCTCGGACAAGATCCGCGCCGCCGGCAAGGGCAAGGAATTCGACTGCATCATCGGCCTGAGCGGCGGACTGGACAGCAGCTACGCCACCTTGGTCGCGGTCGAGAAAATGAAGTTGCGCCCGCTGCTGTTCCATGTCGATGCGGGATGGAACACCGATCAGGCGGTCGGCAATATCGAGAAGCTTGTCGACGGCCTCGAGATGGAGCTTCACACCGAGGTCATAAACTGGCGCGAAATGAAGGATCTTCAGCTGGCGTTCCTGAAATCCCAGATCGCGGATCAGGATTTCCCCCAAGACACGGCCTTTTTTTCTGCACTGTACAAGTTCGCGAGGCAAAACCGGATCAAATATGTGATCACGGGCGGAAACTATTCCACAGAGTGCTGCCGAGAGCCCGAAGAATGGGGGGCCTATCCTGGTATCGACAAGACCCTAATCGAAGACATTCATGGAAAGTTCGGGAGCCGGCCTCTCGAGACGTTTCCGATCGTCGATATAATGGTCTACAAGATCCTTTATCAGCGCGTCCTGGGAATGCAGATCGTCCGTCCGCTGAACCTGGTACCCTACATCAAGGCCGATGCCGAGAAGGAGCTAAGCGAGCGCTTCGGCTGGCAGAAATTCCAGCACAAGCACCACGAATCCCGCTTCACGCGATTCTATGAAGATTACTGGATGCCCCGCAAGTTCGGATACGAGAAGCGGCGCGCACACTTCTCGAGCCTGGTCATGACCGGCCAGATGAGTCGCGAGGATGCGTTAGAGCGAATTGCCCGGCCGGAGATGGACGAACATTTTCTCGAGCGTGAGTTCGAATATGTCGCCAACAAACTGAACATCGGCATCGACGATCTTCAGGCCATTTTCGAAGAACCGAACAAGACCTATCACGACTACAAGAATAAGCGGTGGGCCATCGGCATCGGAGCAATGGTCATGCAAAAGCTGGGGCTGGAGAAGAGGCTATTTCGATGATCCAGATCATCGATTACGGGATCGGCAATGTCCAAGCGTTCCTCAATGTTTACAAGCGCTTAGGGATAGCGGCGCAAAGAGCGATTGATCCCGGCCAGATTGTCGAGGCAACCCATGTGATCCTGCCTGGGGTCGGCTCCTTCGACCGCGCCATGCACCAGTTCGAACTTTCCGGTTTCCGGCAGCCGCTTGATGAACTGGCGCGGGGCGGCCAAACCCATGTCATCGGGGTGTGTGTCGGAATGCAGATGCTTGCTGATGGCAGCGACGAGGGCGTCGCCGGCGGACTCGGCCTAATTCCTGGGCGCGTACGTCCAATCCGCGACCTTATGCGTGGCCATCTGCCCAGCCCCCACATGGGGTGGAACGCCGTGCAGTCCCGTGCCCCGCATCGCTTGTTCGAAGGCATCGAGGATTCGCGGTTCTATTTCCTGCATTCGTATTATTTCGACAGTGCGGCGCCCGAGGATGTGATTGCCTCGGCCCACTATGGGGCCGACTTCACTTGTGCGGTGGGTCGCGGCAAAGTGTTCGGGGTCCAGTTCCATCCCGAGAAAAGTCATCACTTCGGCCAGCAGTTGCTTGGCAATTTTGCGAGGCTTTAGAGGATGTTGCGGCCACGTATCATCCCGACTTTGCTGATCCACGATGGAGGATTGGTTAAGACCGTCAGATTCGATAGTCCGAAATATGTCGGCGACCCCATCAATGCGGTGAAGATCTTCAACGAAAAGGACGCCGACGAATTGTTCGCGGTGGACATTGATGCAACCGCGCTGAACCACGAACCGGATTACCGTCTGATAGAAAACCTCGCGGCCGAGTGCCGCATGCCGCTGTGCTACGGCGGCGGGATCACGACCGTCGAACAGGCGGAACATATTATTAGCCTTGGAGTGGAAAAGGTCGCGCTCAGCAAGGCGGCGATCGATGATCCGACCCTGGTGACGCGAATAGCCGAGCGCCTAGGTCGGCAGAGCGTGGTGGCGGTGATCGACATCAAGCGGAACAGCACCTTGTTCCATCAATCCGAGGAAGTGGTCACTGTAAATGCGCGGATCCGAGCCCCTGTGAAGCCACTGGATATCGCGAAACGCCTGGAAGAGGCCGGGGTGGGGGAGATCGTGATCAACTCGGTCGACCGCGACGGCATGCAACAGGGCTACGACCTCGAACTGGCGAGGAAGTTTCGTGAACAGCTCGGGGTACCTCTTACCGTCCTTGGTGGCGCGGGATCGCTTGACGATGTCGAGGAGCTCATCGCCCAGTGCGGGCTTGTCGGCGCGGCGGCCGGGAGCCTCTTCGTGTTCAAGGGCGCTCGCAAGGCCGTGCTCATAAACTACCCGGACATGGCGGCCAAGGCGGCGCTCTGCCGCAAGGGATTGGAACGCCACCAGCAGGGCGCCCCGTCCTAGGTGTTTGGTCCCAGCATGTGATGGCTGGGTTTGACGATAAAGACATCCGGTTTTGATTTCCAGAGTTCGTCGATGGCTTCGTAGGGTGTTTTGAACCTGAGGGCCATGAGCTGCTTGGCGAAGTTGTAGGCGGTGAGCCAGTCGCGAACATGGCGCCGCAACTCGGTGATCGAAGCGTAATGGAACGATTTGACGGTCGCGTCCTTGATGGTTCGGACCATGCGCTCGGCCTGGCCGTTGGTCCAAGGATGATAGGGCTTGGTGAGCCGGTGCTCGATTCCGTTCTCCCGGCAAACGCGCTCGAAGATGTGGACGAGCCATCCCCGGTTGCCGCCGCGAGCCAGCTGGACGAACTGGACACCGTTGTCGGTGAGAACGGTGTGGATCCGGTAGAGCACGGTTTTGACCAGAACCTCGAGGAAGGCCGCCGCCGCGAGCTTGGTGGCGCTGCGGTAGATGCGGGCGAACACCAGCTTGGAGGTGCGGTCGACAGCGACGTAGAGGAAGCCCTTGCAGCCTTCGTGGCGCAGTTCGGCGATGTCGATGTGGAAGTAGCCGATCTCGTACACCTTGAACTTCTTCGGCTTCTCGCGATCGGCCTTGGGCAACCGGGAGATGCCGTGACGCTGGAGGCAGCGGTGCAAGGATGAGCGCGTCAGGTGCGGGATGACGTCTTTCAGCGCGATATCCGTGGCAGCCGCGCTTGCACGCGCAGCGCGACGATCGCGGCCTCCTCCATCGGCGACAGCACCGTGCTGCGGCGCTCCTTCGGCCCCATCGGCATGTCCTCGACCGACTGTCGCTTGCGCCACTTCAGGACCGTCTTCTCGTTGATCCCGAAGCGCTTCGCGAGCTGCGCGACCGAAGCCTGCGATCGCTGTAGCTCGCCTCGAATGGCGTGCGTGGTCTTGGCGCTGCCGTGTAGAACTTGTCCCATAGAGCCCTCCGCTGCGATGATGACAAAATTACACCATCACATGCTGGGGCCAAACACCTAGGGAAAGGATATGTGGGTTCGGTCGCGCGGGATTTCCGTCGGCCCGCCGTCACCGCAAACCACGAATGCGTGCGGCACGGAAGCGCAAGCGCTGCCCCCCCCGCCAGTCAGTGGTCCGAGCTTCTGGCATTGCCGTTCGGCCGCGAGTTTCCCCCGAAGGCCTTCATTGTTGCCTGCCCGGGCGCCGAAATGTTCGAGCGGCGCAAGACGCGCAAGACGGTGAGCGCCAGGACGCGGATATCCAACCAGAAGCTCCTGTTATCGACATACCACACATCGAGGTCGAACTTGGTCTCCCAGTCGAGGGAATTGCGACCGTTCACCTGGGCCCAGCCGGTTACGCCTGGTCGCACCTCGTGCCGCCGCGCCTGGTGGGGACTATACAGCGGAAGGTATTCGCAAAGCAGCGGCCGCGGTCCCACCAGGCTCATATCGCCGCGCAAGACGTTCCACAGGCTGGGCAGCTCATCTAGGCTCAGGGCACGCAAGCGCCGCCCCAGACGCGTCATCCGAACCGCGTCCGAAGTGACCGCCTCTTGCCCGGGTTTCGGAGGAAGCATCGTTCTGAACTTTAGCAACTCGAAGGGTCGGGCCCGCAATCCCGGACGGACCTGCCGGAAGAGTACCGGCGAACCCAGCCTTGCCCTCACCAGCGCCCCCACCGCCGCGATGACCGGCGCCAGCAGTACTAGCGTGGCGAGCGAAAGGATGATGTCGAACAGCCGCTTTGCCATCAGCGCGGTCGCGAATGCCCCGATTTCAGGTCCAGATTCCCGACGAGCATCGTCGCAACATCGCGACCCACACCGCCCGACATGACAAACTCGATCAGGACCAACTGACATCGCGCGGGCATATCGAAGGCGATGCGGCGCAGGATTTCACCCGCGAAAAGTTCGGCGGACCGGGTCGCCGACGAATTGCCGCTACCCGCCACGCAGGATGCGCGCCAGTGCGCGGTCGAGCCATCGTTGGCGGTCCTCGAAATCAGATCGAAGTTCAAGGACGCGCCATCGCGCACGATCAGCACTTTGCGAGCCAAAGTCGCCACCAGGCCGGGGCCCGAGGAAAACTCGACCCCGACCGAGTCTTCGCCCAGCGTCACGAGACTGGCATTCCGGTCGGCGGACTGAACGAACTCCCAGTCCAATGGCGGGTAGGAGATGGCGGAATTGGCACTCTCAAGATCGAGGCTTGCAAGCCCGACAGGCCGGGCTTCGGGCAGCTTGCGATAGAAGGACACCATGGCCGGATAGTCGCCAGCATCGGCCAGGCGGCGCAGGATGAGGCGGTAGGCTTCGACGGACACGCTGTCCCTGGGGAGATAGGCGCCCTTTGTCAGAAGAAAGCGCGCCACCGGCCTCGCATCGGTTTGCGTTTCGGCCGCGGCCTTCAGAAAATCAGGATACCAGTGGGTTTGCGGCCCCGCGTATTTCCGGAACAGCGCGGCACCCTCAGGCGCAGCGAGCAATCCGCTCATCCGAGGCAGAATCTCTGGCTTAAGCTCGGGCTCGGTACGGAGCATGACGTCCAAGTATTTCATCGCCAGCGGCGCGTCGCCGTTGCGTAGCGCCTGTTGCGCCAACCACGATTGCGGCAAGCTTTCCCGTCTGGAAATCCTATCGGCCTGGGCCATCATCGCGCTGGCCCCCCGGCGATCGCCGGCAGCTTCCAGGCTCACGCCGATCAGCCACGCCGCGCGCGCCGAAAGCGGTGAATTTTGCAGGATGTTGCGCCCGAACGGAAGAGCGCGCCGGATGCTGGCGGCGTCCGTCTCGCTGCGAAGCTGTTGCAGATATTGCGCCTGTCCCGCCTTGTAAGAAAAGAAGCTGCCGCCCAACGGACGAAACGGAGCGAGACCGATGCCGAGCGCCGCCGCCGAATGACCCAGCGCCAGGACCGCGCCGAACAGACCTGCGAGAAGTGCGACGATGAAACCGAAGCCGAGCCGCCGGTGCCGAGGCTGATGGTGGCTCCGCTCAAGCATCAAACAACCTCTTCATTGCGGTCCTGGCCGTATCGATAGCCATAACCGTAGCCATATCCATAACCGGCTTGCTTCGAGGCGTATTTGGTAAGGATTACGCCGAGTAGATGGGCACCGGCGTCGGTCAGTCGCTTGAGGGCGGCTCGCGATGCCCGCGTGGACGTCTGTTCGGATTCTACGATATAGATCGTGCCTTCTACGCAGCGGGCGATCAGCACCGCGTCGGAGAACCCCAGCATCGGGGGACTGTCCACGACGACGTGGTCGTATTCGACGGCTAGGGCATTGATGAGCTTGGGCAAGCGATCGCTGGTCAGCAGCTCGGATGCGCTGGGCGGCGCCGGACCCGAGGGAATGAAGGCGAGATTGGCGCCCAGACCGGCATCAGAGACGAGCGAACGCCAGTCATCGTCACCGGCCAAATAGTTGCTGACGCCGCGGCTGTACGATACGCCCGTCATAGTTCCCAGCATCGGCCGGCGCATGTCGACATCGACGAGGACGACCGATTTTCCGGTCCTCGCGAGCACGCTGGCAAGTCCAAAGCTGGAGGTTGATTTGCCTTCCGCGGGTCCAGAGCTGGTCAAGGACAGGGTCTTGGGAACGCCGTGATCGGTCGAGAAGGCCAAGTTCGTTCTCACGGTCATATAGGCTTCAAAAAGGATCGATTTGGGATCCTGCAACTGCTGCTCGCTGTCGGGCTCATCGGTCCGTGGGATGGCGCCCAACAGGGGGGTTTTCAGCTTTTCCTGCACGTCGTGCGGTTCGCGAATCGACTCGTCGATGTTCTCGAGGATGAACACGACGATCGCGGCGAGGACTATGCCGAAGACGAACGCGAGGGCCAGATTGACGAGCAGAACCGGTGACGAAGGCACTTCCGGGATATCCGCAACATCGACCACCGCGATGTTGTTGGTGCCAACACCGGCAACTCCGATTTCCTTATAGCGCTGGAGCAACGCGTCATAAAGCTGGCGGTTGGTGTCCACCTCGCGCTGGATGATGTTGAACTGGATGCTCGATCGGTTCTCCGCCTGCAGCCTGTCAAGGAGCTGATCGACACGTTGGCGAAGCTGCCCTTCTCGCTGACGTGCGGCTTCGAACTGCGACACGTAAGACGAAGTGATCCGCTGCTCTTCGGAGCCTATCGCCCCCCTCAGCGAAGCGATCTCACCGGCCAAGGCCTGCGCGGCCGGATACCGCGGCTCGAACCGGACCGTCATGCTGGCGTAATCGGCCTCCTTTTGCGCCAGCTGGCGACGCAGCTCGTTTAACGTGGTGTTCTCGAAGGAGGATTGACCAGGGCCCGAGCGCTGCGCCGCTCTGAGCTTGCCTTCCGCCGCGACGCGTTCCGCAGTTGCCTGCTGCAACGCCAAGTTCAGGGCCTCGACGTCGGAAGTCGCGAGCGTTCGGGTCGTTCTGGTGGCCCCCCCCTCTTCACGAGTCTCGGTAAGCGGTACGATGTTCTCTTGTTCGGCATAGTTGACGAGGTCGCGTTCCGATTGTTCGAGACGCTGCCGCAGTCCGGCAAGCCGCTCTTCGAGGAAAACGCGCGCGTCTGCCGTCGAGGCAAAGCGACGATCCATACTCTGCCGGACGAACT
>Ga0307492_10000170_pt1 | contig 29258 bp, 34 predicted proteins | sample SI3LmetaG_FD_202365 | JGI IMG/M metagenome (GOLD analysis project Ga0307492, IMG submission 202365) | Sea-ice brine microbial communities from Beaufort Sea near Barrow, Alaska, United States - SI3L | ecosystem: Environmental > Aquatic > Marine > Coastal | place: USA: Alaska | collected 2017-05-06 | reverse complement strand
GAAGGTATGAAGGTGATTGACCGTTTGTACTTCGGCAGTTACAAAACGGTGATTGGCAGAGCTCTCGACGCAACCCACAAGAATGCTGACATGATTAGTTTCATTCTTAGCAAATATCGCTAGTTGCTCATCCTTTCTTTTTTGTTTGTTCCATTTAATAAAACAAAAAAGTGATTTTCTTGGGTTCGAACCAAGGACAACCGAATTAAAAGCTTGGGCACTCTACCAACTGAGTTAAATTCCACCAAAATCACTTTTTTAAAAAACATGTTAAACACAAAACACTAATAAGTTAAGCAGACGAATAGTGAAGTGGTAACACAGCGAATTTAAGTCTCGTAATTCTAGGGTTCGATTCCCTAGTTCGTCGCTTTTTTTTGAAAACTAAACACACATTAAATAAATATATAACATATTAGATAACTCATGAAGAAATCCGAATCAACGACAACTCTGGTGGGTGAAAGGCCTGACCTCGAAAAAGGTCTGGGTCATGAATGTGATGAATGTGACAATTGGGACAGGGAGTTGGAGAGTGCCCGATTAATTATAAAGCGAAGGAATTCACATAAGTGTACTGTGAAGTGGTGCATTGGGATGACTATCGCATTGGTTGTCATTGGGTTCATTATGGGGTGGGTTCTTGAAACCCACTAGCGACGTGTGTATTTTTTAATCCGCGGCATAATTTTATTTTTTGGCTTATCATTTCTGGGATTTGGCTCTGGAACTTTACGAGTTGCTGGCACACAGCAGCATCCGGAGGATCTTTCTCTTCTCGGAGGTTTGCACGATCTTGCACACTCTTTTCTTAAAGCGTTTATCTCACTCATTTCTATATGTAATGCGAGATCTCTTTTGCAAAAAAGAAAGGACTCTTGCAGTTATTAACTACGATGGAAGCGGTTTATCTTTTTCAGGAATTTGAACCCAATCACTTATGTTGCCGGAACAACATAAATTTTTTTATTTGCTTTCAGAGAAATCTCCAGTCTCCTCCATAAGAAATATTGTTTAATTTTTAATACAAAATATCTGCCAAGATATAATACTATGCCTGTTTCCCAAGGTATATTTTACGAACCTCAGAGAGGAGGTCTTTGCCGACTTCACGCTCTCAATGGATTTTTTGGAAAGATTAAATTATCAACTGAACGATTCACTGAATACTCCAAAGAATTGGATAAGTATATTAAAGAAAAATTTCACGAAGAATCTCACTGTTTAAAATTCGATTCAGTATCTTCGGATCACAACATTTTGGTATCTTTTATATTGAAACATTATGGGGTGTATTCTAGATATTTGCACATTAATTCTCTTTACCGAAAGAGAGGAGAACTTCAAAAACATCTCAAAGACCTCAAAGGAGACTTCTTCTTTATTTTCAACGCCGGTCACATCTGGGGCGCTCGCAAAAAGGATAACCAGTGGTACAAGGTTGATTCTCTTAGCGGCGTGTCCCGGCTTAACATAAATTCATTAGAAAATGCCCGAGACACCGGCTTTTTATTTCCCGTACATCCCAAGGTTGAGTTTTATAGAAACTTAGAAAAAATACAAGGAGTTCTTAAGAAGGACATTCCTAATTTGAATACATCTAATCATCCAGATACCCTTTTTAAAATACGAAATTATCTCAAAAATCTCAACGATAAACAACTAATATTAGGCAACCTAGAAGTTCCGCTCGGAGTTACTATGGATATTTTGGATGTCGTGTATGGAAAGTGTGGCGACTATTTAGATGCTTCCACTGAAACCGATTTTAAACCGACCCAGTTTAAACCGATTGAACGAGTTATCAAAAGATACGATGAATTTTTATTCAAATTCATACCTAGCAAGTATCACAATTATGAACTTAAGGATGAGTATCTAACAGAAGTTTTGCTAACACTTTTAAAGTTAAAATTGAATAAATAGTATATTATTTCATAAAAAGAATGTCATTTACACCAACACGCACTATCGGCTTAATCGAATATTTCATGATGAGGTTAACTTCATATAATTTATTTCAGGATCATTTTCTGGATCATTCCCAGTATAACATTACTGATATGAGCCTAGTTATCAATCAGTTACAGATCATCCAAAGTAATACTGTTGATCAAAAAAGCAAAGATATCATAAAGTCTTGCATATACAAATGTACGCGTACTAGAGAAAGACTGTTTACCACTATAGATCACGTTTATAAGAATCATATTTTAAAAAATTGAATTTTGAGGATGAATAAATATACACCAAACAACTTCATAATGAAAAAATCTGTTACCTTTTCAACGCCTACGAGGGTCGCCCCTCTAAATGCAGTGTACGCGCCACTTGTAAGCCAGGGGATCAACCTAACTCTGTACACAATAGGGTTGTCTCAGACTGTAAGTAACATTCTGACAACCTTGAACCTTCGACAGGACATTCCCAAGAATCGGTCGGCCATGGAGGAACTTATCCTTCGAGCCATCGACCAACGATACATGAACTTTGTTACTGTCCCAGGATTCATTAACTCACCGATGTCTTTCACGGTTCTAGCCCGACGTGAAGATCTGGGTCGGGTTTCTGCGTTCATACTTCCAAAGAATATTTTCCGTTTTCATCAAGAATTAAATCTTTGCTTCCAAGACTCCACATCGTGTCCCCTTCCGGAGGCTATGAGAAAGGAACTCTCAAGAACTGTCACTCACCTTCGCCAAAGCCAACTGAATATGATCAACCCAACGGGAATTCGGTACGTCGGATTTCCCGGATGGTTCCATCATTTCCCTGTGGATGGGCGTACTTCTCCTCGTCAGGTTAAAACTCTCAGCACCCTAGGACCGCCACCGGGGTTCGCACCCAAACATGTAGTCTGTGAGACAAAGGAACTCACTGACGAGGAAAAGAAAGTTCTCGTTTCGAAAGTTTCAGAAGAAATTACCAAAGGCGTCGCTGAATTGGTGCGACATCCCACGTTCACCAAACTGATTAACAACCACTGGTGGTCAAAGTCAAAAGACTCAGATCCAAGAGAAGAACTCAAAGCTGAATTGATTAAGTACAAAAAGAAGACCCAACGCATCATTGACGCTTCCGAGAACATCCTTAAGAAACTCGACAAGCTTGCCGAAGTGAATGAAACAATCCCATCGATCACATTCCTGGAAGGTCCGAAGAAACCACCGCTGGGGAAACCACCGAGGTGGCGCAGCCGGTCCAGCTACCGGAAGTCGCGGGGTCGGTACCGGTCCCATTCTAACGTTTAATTTTCACTCTTTCACACACGTGATTTTTTTTAAAATTGAATTATAGTTGGAATGAATATACCCCCTCCGATACTTTTACTTAAAATGTCAAAAACTAAGAAACTCATTCACCAATTTATCTCCTTAGATGCAACGAATATTGTATACAGCTACATCAGCCCAAGCAAAAAAAGAAAGCGGAACCCTGAAGGAAGTTTGTATTATCTTTCATGTTGCTTTGTCGGCCTTGTTGAAGAATTTCAAAGATTACGACCCAAATTTCCCAACAAGGATGAAGATGTACTTTACCAAGCGGCAGCCGGAAATAATTTTGAACTGGTCAAGTACATGGTTAGTTTGGGTATTCGGGATGAAAAATCCAACGTGATAGACTTAGCAATTTGTCGTAATCATTATGACATCGTTGAATTTCTTGCCGAGGATACACAGCAGTGGTTTCTAAGTTTGCACCTCACTGGTATGACACTGAGAAGAGAACATTCCAATTTCATAGATAATCTTCTTTACTTGGGTGCATGCAATGACAATGAGTTCCTTGTTAAATTTGCTTTGCTAAGAGGTGCTGATGAACTTGATGAAGCGGAGAATGTAGCCTTGGAAAGAAATCACGCAGTTGCAAAGATTATTTCAGATCACATCGAAGCTCTTTGAATCGGCTTGTGTTTCATGAAAGACATGAAGAGGTAAAATGAAATGTATGAAAATCCGAGAAGAGCAAGGTGCCACGTGTAGTAACTAGTCCACGCAATGATAAACTTTCCAATATACGCACATATCACCATGAGATGTATCGGGATGCTACTCGACGTCATTGTTTTTATGAACAAGTTAGAACCCTCTTCCATATATGCAGTAATTAAACACGCACATAAAAACATGACAATTATGTGAAAGTAATCATTTACTATTTTTTTTACATTTTCGTGAATCTTCGACATGAAATACACGGTTGTAAACAGCGCTGTAAAACCAAAATGGATAAGTCTTGCAAAGAATGTTACTATGTTTACTACCGTATGCATGTCGTTCACTGACATGGGCTGACCACTCATCCTGAAAACATTGACAGTAATACGACGCACCCAATCTTGGAAATTTTGCGGGTCGTTCATGGTTGCTCACGTGTATACAACTTCCCCTGGTATATTTTTAGATAAGAAAATAATTATATTTTACAATTCCAGGACCATTGTAGTAAAGCTTGTCGTTGCTTGATTCTTTTTTTTATATTTCCTTTAGCGTGTTTTTTAACTTGTGCGTAATGTCTTTTAAAAGACCTCCATCGTTTTATTTGTATAATATCAATTTCAGGAATTCTCCTACCTAGCCAGTACCTGCAATACCACTGAAACCAACCCCTAATATCTTTATCATTCTTATGACACGGTACCCATTTGCGCTTTCTCCATTCTTGGAGACTTAATCTACTTTTAATTTTAAAGTAATTTACTGATTCATCAGCTTTTTTCGGACATAGTTTGTTTTTCTTTTTTGCCACATCGTACCATTCTTTAGGTAGTTCGTTTTCGCAATCGTTTAAATATTTACCCTCAAATACACCCATAGATAACATTCGTGCTGGTGTGTAGTGAGGGTGAAAATCGTGTACTATTTTTAATTTATCATTATCAAAACCGCCGTTCTTTATATTAGTTCCAGCCTTGTACATCAATGTATATGTATAATTTTGCATTTTATCACGAACTTTTATTTTTTTATTTGGGGTGTACCAAGTAATGCTATGTTTTTTCATGTTAATTTAGGTATATGAAACCCAGAGATAAAAAAATAAGAGGTTAATGTCTTTCACCAGTCTTCATCAGTCTTCGTCAGACGTGTCTAAATCCTCCAGACTTTCATAACTAGAATTTCGAGATAAACTTCCATCACCTTCTTGTACATCAAAGACTTCTTCCAGGTATGCCTGGAAAGGAATCTCGTATGAGAATACATCTTGGATTTGCAAATATGTTTTGTAATCTTTAAAATGGCGGGTTGCTTCTTTTTTTGCTAAGTTTTTTCTCACCAAAGCTCCAGTGAATGTTCCAGTTATCCTCGAGATCTCCAACATTTTCCGTGTTGTCGCTGAAGTCGGATAATTCGAGTTTTGAAACTTCGATGTTAGGTTGCCATATGTCTTGTATGATTACTTGCCTTCGCTCGTCAGTACTGATAAGAATTTCCATGAAAACTGGTCGTGAAGGACCAACCAATCTCAGTATGTCAGACTTGTGGACTATGTGTCTACGTGAGCGATCCACGTAAATGGTTTGAGGCGGTAACTCGTATGTCAAGTTACTCATGGGTGGAGAGCTACTTTCCCCCGAGGAAAACAAACTTGGACTGTGCATCATTGGTCCATATGCTTCGGGGTTTTCTTCAACTTCCCGCTCAAGCAGATTGATAAGTGATGGTCTCGTAACATTCAAGTACGGCACAGCCTTGCTTTCATACGGATGTATAGTACACATTTCCATCATGCTCATGATACGAGGTGCAGATGGTGGAATTGCTTGGAAGGTATCTAACGGTTGCATTAATTTTGTACCCATGATGTCTTGTGGTAAGGTTCGTGTATATATTGGTTTTTTAGATTCAGTTTTTTTAACCAAAGGTTCCTTAAAGGATTTTAATTTGTCTTTACATAAATTCGAACCCATTATGATTCTATATGTTTGTATTTTTCTGTTTTATAAAAAAATAATAATCTAATTATTGAATTATCGGAATTTCGCATCGTTGAGACCGTAAAATAGATAACCTAATGTCAATTCTTTTTTAGGTATTTCATTAAGGTGTTTTTCCGCAATTTTCTTTAGTATCATAGTTCTGAGTGACCGCTCTTTTTTCTTTTGTGCACACAATATCCTTTTTTGCATTCTTTACAACAATTAGCTCTTTTATATGCTTGCACATTTTTCTTTTTTTACCCTACATGATGTTTGTTTTAAGGTTTTTAGAAAAAAACTTTTTAAGCATACTACTTTTACAGCAGCTGCATTTAATTAATGAAGGTTCTAAATTTTCCATTATGGTACGGAAACTTACGAATTTATAAAAATTATGTATTATATGTCTAGATAATAATCACCTAAACTTTGGAGCGGAATCGTTGTAGTCCCAACCTACCTTCAGCCCTAGCTTGATAGTGGTCTCAAGTTCGTCCAGTTCTTTGAGCCATGATTTTCCTCCCTTGGGAAGTCCGCCATCCTCTTCGTCTTCTCCGAGATCTTCCTTTAGTTCATCGAGATGTTTCTTGAGTTCTTCCAACTCTTTCTCCCGGCGAGTACACGCATCTTCAATCATGTCGGAGTATCTAAGATTTACCAAGTAGTTGTACGTGGTGTTCGGCTGAGAATTGATGATAAGACCGCGCAGTTCAGAAACTTTCGTGTATCTGGGACTCAGTAGTAGAGTGTGGTTGAAAGTGTCATACTTAGCCTTCTTCAAAATGTCATCCACCTTATCTCTCTTGGTCTTAGGAGTGATGATGTAATCTTGATGATGCTTCGTAAATCGGATGATGTTCTCCAGGTACAGAATTCGAAGATCAAGCAGAATGATTTCTCGATCGATTCTTTCGGAGTACAATCTTTTGCGAATCACAAACCACCTATCAACGATGGGTTCATAGGTTTTGAATTCAACGACCTGTTCTTTTTCGTCAACCATGTTGATGTTCTCGTCAAGAGAATTCTTGAGGTTGAGGAAATCGATCCAGCAATCAAACACGTCGTTGCCGTGCTTCTTTTTGATCTTGTCCATTTCGCCGGACTTGAAGTACAGTGTGATTTTGACACCGTCATCATTCGTCTCGTCGAAAGGAGCTCGAGCCAAACAGGATTTGCTTGCCAATGATCGGGAGTTGTCCACGTCGCCGATGAGTTGCGTACTGTATACGGCCAGAGGAAGTTCTGTGATTGTAAGTTTATCGTTGTCTTCATCCAACGTGTATTTTCCAACCGAGTACAGTCGGCCCTTGAACGTTTTCGTGGTGCTTTTGTTTCCGTTCTGGAACAGCTTCAGGCTTTTGCATTTCTTGCGTTTGCCTTGAATCATCTTGCGGACGTTCTTGATGATGTCGTTCGGGTTGCGACCCCAGAGTTTCACCTTCCATCCGGTAGCTGGAAGTTCCATATTCTCCAACAACGCCACCGGAATAACGGGAACGTAGAACTTAGGTTCGCAGCGCTCTCCATCATCCATTTCATATTCCAGAAGGAAGTCGTCTTGGTGAGGAAACATTTGGAAACAAAGTCTTTGGTTGAGTTTCGTGAATGTGTACCTAGGAGAAGCATAGTCTTTGCCTCCGTTCGAGCGAGTACCAAACTGGCCTTCCGGTCGCAAGAACGGGAATGCTCGAGCGCCTGGGAAATCCTGGGCCATTCTAGTAACAGTTACTGCGAGGGATGCTTCACCATGATGGTAGTGCATCTTGCGGGAAGTTTCGTTGACGAAAGCGTTAACTTTCATCTCCTTGTTGCTGCCCTTGGTTTGTCCAAACACAAGCCTACCAGCGCAGATGACCTTGCGGCGTGAAGGAACTTGACCATCGACAAGACTGGGAACTTTGCGAAGGATGTTGTCACGCTGGTAAGATTTCGTATCGATCATGAGTTGTTCGGAGACTGGGATGTCAGTGCCTTCAGTAGGTTCTAGGTCCACCGGAGTAGCAAGTTCGATTTTGCGAGGAGCAGTGTTACTTCCGAAGTACACGTTTAACTTTTCCGAACCAAGTGCGTCCAGATAGTACGTGTAAATGATCTCGTTGAAGTTCTTGAACATCTGAGGGACTTCCGCTTTCTTGTGCGACCCAAGCCCCTTAAAATATTTGATGCGATAATCCTTGGCCATTTTCTCGTCATCGCCGGTGTACTTCTCTTCAATCCAATCGTTCATCGCTTTCAAAGACATAAATTCCTCAACAAATTTGGTTTTTTTCTTGGGATAAAGTCGCACGATGGGAGTGTTGAGTCTGCGGATGTAACGCTGCCTTACCAAGCACGGCCAGAACATTGCGAAGAAGTTGATAAGAAGACCGAAGATGTTTCCCTTTCCATCCTCATCTTGATCCATCGCACCAACAACTCCTCCTCCATATCTGAGAGTTTTGATTTCTTCACGGCCATTGGGAGTCTTCTCATCATAAGTTTTCTCGTAATCCATACCAAGAACTTTAACTAAGCTTGACAAACGCTCGTTGTTTTGCAGACGTGCGCTACGGATGACTCGAATTTGCTTTGTTTTTTTATCTTCGAAAATGGCGCACTCCTTTCTGGCATTCATGGGAACACCATTGATATTGAACGTACCGAAGTAGTTGTAATCAAGGGATGTCTTCTTGTTGACGATGCCTTCATGTACGGTACCTCGAGCCGAGTCTCCCTCGCAGATAATCATGACGCAGTTTTGACCACGGGTCTTGTGACCGGCGTGTTTGGCATCAGTGCACTTGGGTACGTTCACAGCACCGCGGACAACTCGATTCTTCTTTTTGTCGCCCAGCTTTTCGAAGAACATGAACATGATAGAAGGTTCCAACATTTTCCACATAGAATCGAGATCTTTGGATGTGAACTGATAATCTACGAATTTCTCAAGAGGGTCATCGAGGCAATCCTTGATCTGACTCGTAAAGTCCGGACTTGCAATAGATCCTTGCATAAACAAGAATAGATTGTTGATGATGTAGTTCGGGTTGAACTTCGCCTTGGTTTTCTTGATCGCCTTCTCAACTTTTGGTTTCAGATATGTGACGATCTGATTTTGGAGATGAGTGATGTGAGTTCCGCCCTTGTGTACCCAGATGCCGTTGATAATTGAAACATGTTGAGACTTTCCGCTAGAAAGACCCAAACAAACATTCCAGTCGAATCCGGCTTTGGGTCCTTTGACTGTGGTCCCGAAGAGAACCACCGGTTCGTCGTCAGCGGAAATGTCATACTTTTCGTTTTCGTCGTCGGACGTTCCCGATGGACCGAGCGGCGTGAATGAATCAGGCTTCAGAAACATTTCCGAGAAAGCTTTGAATTTCGTTAAAGGTTTTGTCTTCTTCCGAGAAACGGCAATTCCGGGAATGACTACTTTTTCGTCGTTATAGTAGACCTTGCAGTTTGTGAAAACTGCAGCCTGGAAAGTTCGAGTTTCAATGAGCAAAGAGATGTCCTTGGCATCACGGGCTTTGTCGTATCCTCCTACGTATCCCAAAACTTCATAACTCGGCATAAACTCAATCTCGGTATGACCCTTCTTGCGATCCTTGGGAGTTTTCTTAGAAGTGATCTTGTAGATTTTGGGTTTGTCGATGTTCTCCAATCTTTCGGAGAATCGTTGGGAATAATACTGTTTGCTATCTTCGTCAGTTGTATTGATGATAAGTTCTTCCGAAAACGCATTGGTCAGTTTCATACCAGCACCGTTAGTTCCTCCTGTTTTTCGATTTTCGTCTTCATCAAGATTGTCACCGGCCAAGAATTCAGAAGCAATGAGCTGAACTGAATACATGGATTTTCCGTGAATGTTTTCTGTCATTTCAACGTAAATACCGGGACCATCGTTCAAGACGGAAATACGACCTGTTTCTTCGTCGAATTTAATCTTCAAAGTTTTGACTTTATTGGGAAAATTGACCCAGTGATCAATTGCATTCACGATGATTTCGTCAATGATCTTGTAGAAGGTCGGAGCAAACCGGATTTTTGTTAATCGGAATAAGTTTCCTTTCAACAAATACATTTCGATAGTTTGCATTTTCTTGCTCCCAGTCCACATACTCTTCCTTTTAGCATGCTCAAGCTGAGAGATCTGTTTGACCTTTCTCCTTCGCCCGGTGCTCGCCTTGGAGCTTGGTGATTTTGTTTCTTTAGTACTTTTAGACATGATTGTTTGGAGTTTGTAAATTATCAAGATATATAATCATATATTGTATTCAAATTTCATACCAAAAAAAAATGTGGTGTATTAAAACTACTCGTCATTGATTTACATTGAAATGGTGTACACGCCTCCAAAAGTGTTTTTGTTGACCGAGTCACACGTAGAATCGGGGTATCCCTTGGAAGCTCCACCCCAAGCTCGCATAAGATGAACACACCCAGCCTGTTCCTTCTTAATTTCACCGAGCCACTCAGGGTCGTTGAGAATCTTGATGTAAATGGGGTTAGATTGATAAGTGCCAAGACGATCAATCGTAAGAGAACCGTAACCCCAGTTGCCAGTACCTGAGATACGATCATATGAGCGCACCCAATCTTCTAGGTCATCAACGTTAAATTGACCAACCGCGAAAGAATGTCTGGTGTTACCACCGCCAGTAGAACGGCTGAACATGATCTTGGTACCAACCTCAATTTTCATGGACTTCCATTTGAAAACGTATTTGCCCCCTGAAACAGTTGCCAGGATAGTGCTCATGCCGGGAAGAAGAGGTTTGTCATCTCCAGCATAGTCAGTTGCCGCATAAAGTCGTGCCATCTTAATTTTGTTGACAGGCACTGGTGTAGGAGTTGCAGTTGAAGAACCTTCTGTCGCACCATCACTTGCGGGAGTGGGGTCAGTGGTGGGGTCAGATTTGGGATCATCGCCAGGGGGTGTGAATACATTTGCACCACCGCCTCCACCTCCGACACCACCAGTACCGGTACCTCCACCTACACCACCTGCGCCGGAACCTCCGCCCACAACCAAACCAGTTCCCGTTCCCTTACTCGGATCTCCGGTTGTCCCAACTGGAATATTTGGAGCCGCCGGAGTTACAATCACCGTAGTCGCTGGAGTAGCAGGGGAAAGATACAAATAGGCCAAGAATAGGAAGGCCAAAACGGCGAGTGCCCCGATCACTTTCTTTTTAGTTTGTGCCGCGTCGTATGCTGCGTTATCATAATAATCACGGCCTCTGTCCGATCGTTCTCTTGTTTCACGTTCTAGTTGTTCTCTAGACATGGTTGTATTAGGTTAATTTCTAAATTGAATATATATTAAACTACCTATATTAATCTGTAAAAATGAAAATAATATATAAAAATATACTCTTAATAATATATACTTCATCAAACAAGCCAAAATGTTGAGTGACAAACGTAATTATTCGAATTTTAAGAAGTTTCCTGGATCCATAGTGTCCAAGAAGTATCAATTCCCGTCATTGTACTACAAAGATGCGTCGGATAAAACTCGCATTTGGACAGTTAATGTCAGATTGGTCAAAGATTCTCCCAAAGGAAAAAGGCCAAAACATCGACACGATTGGGACATGGACGTGGAATCCTTAATTCCCGTAGTTCCTGGATACCTTGGAGATAAAGATATTCCGGAAGGTTCCGTTGCCCAGTTCTGGGTGGAAACCGGAATCATCAAAGGAAAAATCTCAAGACATCCACCTACTTACCCCAAGAAAACAAATGTTGGAAAGCGGAACGAAAGAAACACATTTCAGCAGTGTCTCGTAGACTCACGATCTAAATATCTCAAGAAAAGAGAAGAGGGTGGGCGAACCAAACTCGAATTCTCAAGTAAAAAGAAAGCTCCCGGTAACAAAATGTTCTTCCCAATGCTTGCTAGAAAATACGACGACGAAAAAAAACATGCTGTGTGGCCCGGCATGGGTCAACCCAAACTTGACGGCGTGCGATGTTCTGCTTTCCTGAATGTCAACCCCCGGAAAAAAGCGGTGAGTTACAAAGATGTAATTTTAGCGACCAGGCAGCAAAAGAAATTTTCTGGATTCAACCATATCCGAAGACTTCTCCTGAATCCTCTAATCGAAATGTATCATGTATCAGGGTTTAGTTTGTATCTTGATGGTGAATTTTACAAACATGGACAAACTCTCCAACACATTTCTGGTGAAGTTCGTAGCATTGAACGGAACAGTGTTGTAAATGCCGATTCCGTGAAGTACCATGTCTTTGATTGTTTCTACCCCCCGGAGATCACAACACCATTCAAAGAAAGAGTCGAACTTCTCGAAGATTTCTTCATGGTTTACGAATCATCTGAAACGGACTGGGGAGGTTCAACACTTGCATCCGAATTTCAAAATATGTCCATGATCGCGATGGTTCCGTATGTTAACATTAAAGATGAAAAAACCATGTTGAAGCAATACAAGAAATGGCTTGCTGATGGTTATGAAGGTCTCATGTACAGAAATCCCGATGGTCCCTACTTGGCGCACCCGACCAAAACCGGAACGTTTCTCAGAAGTCGAAGTTTGCTAAAACTAAAGATGAGATATTCAGACGAATTCAAGGTCGTGGGATTTACCGAAGGAACCAAAGGTCGTGATAAGGGTGCAATTATGTGGATTTGCAAAACCAAAAACGGCAAGAAAAAATTCCACGCAACTCCTAAGAACACAACTCTAAAGGAGCGGTACGCATTATTCAAGAAGATTACTCAGGAGGAAAATTTTGCCACGGAATACAAAGGTAAGATGATGACTGTTGAATATGAGGATCTTTCCAAAGACGGTGTTCCACTTCGGGCAAAAGCGGTTGGCATTCGGGACTACGAATGATAACTTTATTCACAGATAGTCTAAGATATAATTCTTTTCATTTTTAATACAATTGGGACGTGTTACATTAATTATTTTTTTAAAACAATCTTTCTTTATGTATAATATATACTTAAACAACTAATTGATATAAACATGTTTGACACTTACAATAGTAATTATTTTGCTGGACTTGTGGTAGCCGTGCTGGTTTTGTACGTCTGGATTTTCGTCACCACGATCGTTTTTGCACAAAAGGGAGGTTTCTCTGGACTCGAGAGTCAGCCCTCGTTCGGCGCAATTGCCAGCGCTCCTTCTATGCGATTTCAACCTCGTACCGACACCGGTTCGACTAGTTCTCTAGCCCTCGGCGGTGGTGGATCTTGCGATTGCTCGTCTTCTTTCCTTGGAGGTTCTGAACCTCCCGTGTTCTATGACATCGGTGATATTGGCGCCACCCGTGCTTCCATCGCCGGAACCATGGGTAAAGCCCATGGTAAAGGTTGGGATGTGACCACCGGTCAGTCTGCTGATCAACGTCATGGAAAATCTGGATTCGCCAGCCTTGATGAACGTCTTCTTGCAATGCAATAAATCGAAAAAATCAGTTATTTAATTTAAATCTGACACATACATAAAGATGTTATTTGATCTAAATCTTTCTTTTTTATCCTAGTATAACTAATACTTAATAAGAATGTCTGAGGAAAGCCCATTTGTCAGCGAACCAGAGAAAAAAGAAGAACCTGTTGTAAATACAGTAGTCAAAGGTGGTGATCAAGGTTCATTTCGAACCGCCGCACTTGTTCTCACCATACTTGTTGTTATAGTCATTCTATACTATGCAGTAACGTGTTATTCAAGTAATTCAAAACCACGGAAACTTAAAAATCCAAAAAAAACAAAGGTGGATTTAGATAATTTTGACGTCGAAAAAGAAGTACAAAAATTGCGAATAAAGCAAGACGAATTTAAAGCTCGTTTGTGAGTCTTTAATTTATTTTGAAAAAATCTCCCCCAAATTATACATTAACTGAATACTATATAATGGACAAATACGATTGGTTTTTCTTATCTTTTTACGGGGCTGTTATCCTGACAATTATGTGGTTCCTATGGACTGCAACTGAATTTAGCCTAGGTGAATGGCTTTGGTCTGAAGATTTTGAAGATAACGCTGCTACTGTGGCAATTGAGATCCCCCAAGACGGCGGGGAAGTTGTTGTTACTCAACCAGCGCCCGGAAGTTTTGTGGGTGTTGGATCTGCTGATGAAATGGACGCATCTTTGGATAATGCAGAATTTAGAGGAACGGCTGGCGATTACACATCAAGCGTGTACATGAAGAAACACGGTAACATTAAAACACCCGACGAGCAAGATGCATTTTTAGCATTGGGGCTGCAACCGGCTAGTCAGGTTGGTGGAGAACACGGGTATCCTCTTGAAGGAATGCGATCCGGTGGTTTTATTCCGCTACCTTACAGTGTTCGATCAGGCACAAATACAAACGAGGATTTAGCTATTAACCTTTAAACTTTTTACCTAAGTAAATTATAGTTATGTTTAAAATTGTAAGAAATGCTTTTAGACCTCTTGCATCACGAAAACTTACAATATTCGCAATGCGCCGGTTAAAACCTTTGGAAAAAAGAATGTATAATTATTCGTACGAGCCTTGTCCGTACGAGCCTTGTCCGTTCTGTAAAGGTCATGGCATTACTAAATGTTTTGATTGTGGTGGGTTAACTCGGATTTATATTGGAGAAAAAGAATACCGTTGTGACTCATGTCATTACGGTACTGTAGTTTGTCAATTTTGTGATGGTTCAGGCAAGTCCCACATGGGATTCTAGTAAACGAAAGCATCACGAATGGTGTTGCAGCCAGACCACCTCTGCTGTGAGCAGAACCTGCGAAAGCCATCGGCGTTGAAGTAAATTTCAAGCAAATCATTTTTTTCCATGCAAATGATGCCATCGTCATACTCAGCCTCCTTTTTAAGCTTTTCGTAGACGATTTTAATTAGCTCGGATCGCTCGGAATCTCGCTTCTTCTCTAGCTTGAGAAGTTCGTAATGGTTAATCTGCTTGGATCCGAGTTTGCCGAACTTCAGGGGTTCTTTCTCCTCGAGTTCTGCGAACCATTGGAGTTTTTCCCTTTGCTTGGAATCGATCTTGATTGGCTTGGCGAGCCATTTGAGAGTTCTCTCAAGAGAAATTGTGTGGAATCGCCCGTACAAAGTTACGTACTTTGTTGTGAGCCCCAGACAACCGTCCTTGCTGTCTTTGCCGATTTTGTCATCAAGAGGAGTGAGTTGATAAATCACCTCATTCATGAGTGAATCCTTTAGATCCTTCATGTCCTCGGGAAATGATCCCGAGGATTTTGCAAGTTGAACACGATGATAAGCTGAAAGAAGCATGTTTGTTGATGTAAGATGAATATAGTATATATTCATGTTTATATATTCAATTTTTTTATTGATAAAAAAGTGAATTTCACATTCAAAAATATACACATACACAAAAACTACACAATGGACTTTACAAAAGAAATCGCATTTTGCCTAAAGGCTATCGGAAAGGCTCACATCGAGCCTTGTGAAGTTCTACGACTATCAGTCGACAAGAAGGTCTTAAGGAACATATCCTTGCTGGCCGCTCTCACGAATGACAAACCTCTGTTTGACAAAACTCTCCAATTTCAAAGTTGTCTTATTATGACTTATGAAGTTGACGAGGATCCTGGCGTTCCCGAAATGAAGGAATTTGAATACTCCGGATTCCAACTTCCTCCTTCTAACTTCTTTGTTCAGATGCTTCACAACGTGGTTAGCTACATGGGAAATTCATCGTGGTTGACTAAATTTCTCTGCGATGAAGCATCACAGGTGGAAGGCACCAAATACCTCTGCTCAGGGACTGGTCCTGTAGATCAAATCGACGTCAATCTACGAAGATGGGGTTTCAAAATGAACGTAAATCACCTACTTGTTCAAGCCTGCGAAGGTAAGGCCGACATCGAAGTTTGTACATTTCTGGTTTCCAAGGGTGCCAAAATCACTCCTCATATCGAGAAGTGTCTTGCTAAAAATCCCGATCTTCTGGAATGTCTCACAGACTTAGTGAAATCGCGCAAACCATCACGCAAATCTGGTATATAGTAAATCTCACAGTATTCTTTTTTGTTTAAAAAATTGAAAACGAGAACATAAATTATACCAATACACTTTATTTAACTCATTATGGACTTCAAAATTCGTAATGATTATATAAAAGAGGTGGAGGATTTGGGACTACCCCGAATCAAATCCACCTCAAAAATTCAGAGGTCAATCATGTCAGTCACTTTACTTGACTCAGACACCACTCGGATCATTTCCGATTACTACTTTCCCATCGACATCGATGCAGTAGTTTTTCTCGCTAAAGTTGACTTACGAATCTTCCGCATTGTACTCCTTCTCGCTTGCGACATGGGGATTTGGCCCATCGCCAGAATCGTCACCCGCAAATTTGGAGATGCTCTAAAGGAGTCTTCTAGAAATGCTTCAGCGTGTAGGATGCAATCAACAGTATCTTACTTTCGCGGATGTTCCTTAGCACAAACCTATTACAACCTAGCAAGTTATAAAGGATATCAGCACATAGCTGATTTGTTTGTGAAGCATGGCGCTTCGGTCAAACGTGGAGTCAAATTTCTTATTCAAGGTAGCTGCATGAAGCGGTTTGATAAAGTTTTCCGAAGTCATTACTCTTCCAAAGATGCTGCAAGTTATCTTAACCACTTATGTGGTGGTTGCCGGTGGCGAACAAAAGTTCATATTCAAATCCTGAGAGACCTTATCTATCAGGGAGTTAAAATTACAGAAAACCATCTCACCACAGCCACCAAAAACACCCCGAACCCTCAAGCTGACACCAGCAAACAATTCCTTTCCATTATAGACTCACGTATATGCCGGAACGTATACTATTAGAAGATCCTTTACGGTCTTTTATTTTTTCTTTTTTACGCTGGTTATTTTTTCTGTTTCTTTTTTACGCTGGTTATTTTTTCTGTTTCTTTTTTACGGTCTTTTATTTTTTCTGTTTTACGCTGGTTATTTTTTATGTTTCTTTTTTAAAAAATTGAATATTTCGTCAAAAGATATATCTTACACTCCTTTTACTTCAAAATGTCAGAACAAAAAGAAACCATCTCTACTCCGGTCCCATCGACCATCACTGACGTAGTTCAGCAACTTAAGAACATGATTGTCATGAACTCCAAGTTAAAGAAACTCAAAGATTTAGGTGAGAAAATTCAGCAGATTTACGACGTTGATCAAAACTCAGGAACTCTAGAAGACCTACTTTCTGAATACTGCAAAGATTATGACATTATTAAGTTGGACATCGAAGCTTTAAAAAAGATTCTCAAACAATAGACTGCCGCATGACTCCCTTTTTTTGTTAAAAAAAAGAATGCAAAAAGGCAGAGAGAAAGAGAGAATGCAAAAAGGCAGAGAGAAAGAGAATGAAGAGTTTACAACTCAAGGAAGGGAGTTGCGAGGATGGCTTTGTGAATGGCAGCGGCTTTCGCAACAGCGGCTTTGCGTGAGGCGGCGGATCCAGTGACCGAGGCAAGATCGGACTTGTTGATCTGTTTCTCGGCGTTGGCTGCTGCACGCTCCATGTGGTAATCGGTAAACTCAGGGGATGGTCCAACATATCCACGAGTTTGCTTGGAGACCGCAGTGAACAGGTCAACGGTAGCTTGCAGTGAGGCACGCTTGACGTCGTCGGAATCTTTGGTATCAGGAAACTTGACGTCGTAGTCGGTCAACCGATCGGCGGCTTTCACCAGTCGTATGGAAATGCCGTTCACGCAGGCGGGACACCAATGCTGACGTTTGATGTCGCCGGGAATGCACACACGTCCGTTGCAAGACTTATCCGCCTTGACCTGACCCTTGGAGTTGATTTCCGGTATGGCAGACGACACATGAGAGCTGTATCGGTCGTCATCAAGAGGCACGAACATGAGAGCTGTATCTTTTTTATCGGGGCGGTCGACAATCAAAGAAGGTGAAGGGATGAAGCGTTTGAAGTTGGCTTTCATCCCGACAACAGAGACTCCAGACTTTGAGCTACGATGGGTGCTCATGCTGATGTTTTGAGGAACACGACTCAGTTTTTTGGCAAACTCATCATCAGTTCCGATGCCCGATCGGTCGTCACCAGTGCGTCCGGAACTTTTGATGGGTTCCCACGAAAGGTGTGGATCACGACCGAGCGGGTCGCCCAGACGATAACCAAGTCCCCTGAAGCAGCTTTGGTAGATGGGCTCTTTGATGAAGTTAGTTGCGAAACGACTGAACCTCACCAAATTAATCTGGAGGTCGACCGTTCCGTCGATGCCCACTGCAATGCTGACGTGCGGTTTGGTGCGATAGTCATCGCTCAAGCGGACAATCGGTTCGTCGTCATCGTCGTCATCGTCGTCATCGTCGTCATCGTCATCAGTGTATGTGGAGTCTCCTTCGTACGGGTCCATGTCACGAAGGCGACTGCTTGGCGGGTTCTTGCCACGGTACACCTTTGAGCTTAAGATTCCGCGCTTTTCGTTGTGACGGAGAAGGCCACTGATGGTGCTGCGTTCGAGCTTCTCATGCGGACACGGCTCGTCATGGATTTCAACACGTGGGTACAACACACTCAAACAAGCTCCCGACCACAGCGCCTCGGACTTGTGTTCGGGGTAAGCGTTGAGCAAACTTCCGATGATTGGTCGAGGAACAGGAAACAGAACGTGTATGAGAACTTTCAGGATGTCGCACTTCTCCGAGTTCCGCGATTTGGAGATCATCAGACTAGCCCGATCAGCAACACAACCACGATGCATGTCGGTGTCGACAAAATCTGGTGAGGTCACGTATCGAGTGATGCAATCAACTAGATCAAACTCGCCGATGGTGCTCAAAGATTTAATATAGTCGACGAGGAACTTGTCAATGACTGCGTTGTTCTTGCGTTCGGAAGGAGTGCTCTTCAGGGTCTTGCAAGTTCGATCTATGTGATCGTGCTTGCTTTTACCACCACGTTTTTTGGCCGAGGAGGATATGTTCCTCCTGGTGGATCGGCGACCTCTACCTGAGGAGGAGCTACGTGCTCCTCCTTTGCGACCGGTTTTCTTGTTTGAATTTGAAGAGTTGTTCATGTTTTAAAAGGTAAAGTATTTCAAGATATAATAACTATGTATTTATTCAGTTTTTTTACCAAAAAAGAAGAATTAGCAGCTTTAACGGACTTATTTGAACAAGTAGGCGTAAATGAAGCACCCAAGAAGGATCAGTAAAGGAGCGAATGTGGATTTGTATCTGCAAGATGAAGACTTCCATGATACAAGAGAGTTCTCAGACTTTCTCAGTTGATCTTTGAGACGTGAGATTTCACACCTCTGCTCTATAATCTTTGTTTTGCGACCTTCCATGGTGATGTCAGTCGCATCTAACTGTTCGATGTATGAATCAATCTGATCAGACTGATCTGTGATGTCTGATTCCAGCTCGCCAACTTTGGCTTTCAACAACACAATCTCAGATACATTCGAATTGTGAAGTTCCTTGAAGATGGAAATGTAACGCACGAGACTGTAAGATTTGGCCTTAAGTAGGTTCAAATCCTTCGTTTTTTCGTACTCAGTCATAAAGACATTTCCGTCAAACTTGTCAAGTTCCCTGGTAGCAGACATTAAGTACGTGTGCTTTTCGTGCATTGACTTTGCTTCATCTTCCCGAGTGGACATTTTTTTTCCAAGCTCAAGAAGACTTTGCTGAGTGAGCATCTTAGCCTCGTAGGAGGCCTTACGCTTGGAGACTTGCTGGCAGTAAACTGCTTGGGTTGAAACCCCACTTGTAGTTTTTGGCGTAGATTTGGACATGATTGTGGTGTTATGTTAATTGATGTATATTCATTTAACTCGTAATTTAATTTTAAAATGTTGCTTAAAATTGAATGAATTGTACATATTATATATTAACACTTCGGAACCATGAACTCAAATGACCCTTACGTTCAATTTATGTACGCCCGATTTAAGGCGGAGATAGACGAAAAGCTCAAACATGAAAAACAAATGATGAACCACTTCAAGTCCCAGAAAAGCATCATCAAAAAACTTTCCATTGTTAATGCCTTGTCCTTTAAAACTTTGCTGCCAAAAAATATCATGGCAGAGGTCTTTAGTTACATTGGCGAGGACAATCAGAGGATCGCCCGAGCCATCGCAAGGTCACACGTCAACGGCGAAAAACTGTAAGCTTTATGTCGAACAGATTTCGTGTAACAGCGGAAGTTTTAAACAATTTCTCACCGTGTTTCGAACTCATCATCCTGAAGATCAAGCTACCGTCCTAGATGTACTTCCTCTTCGAGATATCATTCGTCTGTTTCACGTTCCTAGAAAAATGGAAAGAAAAGTAAGGGACTGCCTAAATGGAGTTGTGAAGAAAAAGCCAGCAAAGAAATCAAAGAAGTCTTCGTCTCCAAGTTGGATGTCACAAGATCCAGCGTATCGTAAGAAACCTTCCGAAAAAAAAAGAAGAAGATGTTTCTCTCGCACAGAAACTCCAAAGATTTAACGAAATGATCACTGAGTACCGCCGGATAAGTGCTCAAAACTCCAAACAAATGAAGCACATGTCCGGGATGGATAAGTTTGATAAACCCGAGAAAGACATCTCACGTCTACTTTCATTTGATTGGTGAGTCATAATTTTTTTGTTTGTTTTTTGATGTTATAAGTATAAAGTAAATTCTTTAGAAAAATGATAGTCTACAGAAATCATAAACCTGGATCAAAACCGGCTGACAAAAAATATGATTTTACCAATCATCGGGGTGATGCTGTGAAAGATAAAGCTACCCTAGAAAAAATTCGCAAACTTGCCATTCCACCTGCGTACACTAAAGTCAAAATAGATTTAAGTGCATGTGCGAAAATTATGTATGAAGGTTATGATGAGAAGGAGAGACTCCAACAAATTTATTCAAAATCCCATACCACACAAGCTAAGAAAGCCAAATTTTGTAGGCTAATAGGATTCGGAAAAGTTATGCCTAAGTTAAAGGCTGACATTAAGAAATATGTGGGATCCGCAAGAGTTACCCAAAACAAAATCATCGCTTTGGTGTTGAAAATTATCTGGATTTGTGGATTTCGCGTAGGTCAGATTAAGTATAAAATTTTGTACGAATCCTACGGGATTTCTACTATTCTGGTGAAGCATATATCGTTCAAAGGTGATGTTATCAACATAGAATTCAAAGGAAAAAAATCTGTGATAAATAAATGTTGCATTAAAGATAGAGAACTTGTCACAGAATTAAAAAATCTGGTTTCCGGTAAAAAACCGACTGATCATGTTTTCACGTACAAGAAAGGCGGAGAAATAACTCTGATTAAGCCTACAGAAATTAACAAATTTTTGGGACAGTATGGAAAGATCACGTCCAAAGATCTCCGTACATTTGACGTAAATATTTTGTTTATCGATTTCATGAAAAACAACATGAAAGAACTTGAAGATGCAACTTCGGTTGCAAAAAGAAAGAAAGTCGCCAAGAAAGCTCTAGAATTAACATCATCACACATAAATAACACACCCGGGATCTGCCGTTCCAGTTATCTATTAACTGACATTTATGCTTTAGCAATAGAGAATCCTAAAAAATTTAAAAGACATTTTGGTGGGAAAACAGCCTCCCGTATCCAGTTTGTTAATTTCCTCGAGAAGGTTTACTGTAAAGACATAATAAAAAAACCCAAAAAGTGAAAAAAACTTTAACAAATATATACACTTATACTCAATATGGGAGGTTATAAATACACGATACAATCTTGCAAAAATTTTGCTAAGAACAAGAAAGGTCTATGTCCGTTCGGTTTTTAATTTGAAATGGCAGTGTGCCAAGGGACATACCTGGGAAGCATCGTTCAACAACATAAAAAATTGTGGACAGTGGTGTCCTTCATGTTTAAGTTCTCGGTCAGAGAAAGAATGCAGAACTATTTTTGAAGATGTTCTCCTTGAAAAATTTCCAACAAAAAGACCAAAATTTCTAAAAGGACTAGAATTAAACGAATACAACCCAGATTTGCAAATAGCTTTCGAATACAATGGAAAACAACATTATGAACATGTGGAGTTTTTCCACAAAGGGAAAGTTTCCAATTTTAAAGCACAACTTGCAAGAGATCAAAAGAAATATGAAATTTGTGCACAAAAGTATAGTTATCAAAAACCCGAAGAACTCCGAAATTTTATCCTAAAAAGATTGTGGGCTATATTATAAAATGAATTCCGGTGGTCGAAGCAGGGAGTGTTCCAGGAAAAGATCCAGGAAAAGATCTAAGAAGAAATCTAAGGTTAAACCCAAGCCTCGAAAGAAGTCAATTAAGAAAACAAAAAGGAACCCCAAACTCAAGAATCAAAAAGCACCCAGAAGTAAGAAGAAGTCTAAGAAAGTCGTTTCCCCGAAAGATTGTAAAAAATATGATAAACAAGGCCGAAGCATGCAAATGCCAAAGGTTGGTGACAAGGTTACTATCATCATCAAACCATACAAAGATAATTGTTCCACCGGAATTGTGAAGGATGTGCTAACGAAGAAGAAAAACCATACAAGAGGCTGCAAAGTGCGTCTGCAAAACGGTAAGATTGGTAGGGTGTTAAAAATTTCATATTCTTAAGATAAAAATTGAATTATTTGTGTAAAAATATACACAGATAAGTAAAAACATTCGTTATTCTTTATTAATGATTAAAACACGTGGTAAAAAAAGAAGAACGCGAGCTTCGGCTCAGGCGTACCCAGAGTACAAAGATTACACAGGCAATTGTTGCAAAATGTACAATGATGACAGACTGCCAATCTCTAGCTATCATTACGTGATGCTAGATGGCCCCAAGCTCAATTCTGCAAAGTCTCGCATAGCTGCCGGAATTCTACCCGAAAACATCCACATCATTGAGAGGGATCGCAAAACCTACAAGAAGATGAAACTTTACGCAGCACGGCACAGCCTAAATATCAATCTGTACCTTGGAAACATTTCCGATCGCATTTCCAATATCAAACACAAGATTGGAGTTCTATACTTGGACTTCATGGGAAACCTGGGCGATGTTGACGATTTCTACAAAACTCTCGAGACTTGCAAAGATCAGCTTGAAAAAAACTCAACGATAGTAGTGACATTTTCGGCGCGGTTTCGAAAAAAGAACTACACTGCCGAAAAGTTTATCAACAAACTCCAAGATGGTATTAGCGTAGTCATGGGCGATCGCAAAATACAACCAACTCTCATCAGGGGATACAAGCGAGATGAGGATCCCAAAGCGTCAGTTTCCACTACCATGATGTTTCTAACATTTTCGGTAGATGGTCCCGAAACTGAACCACTGTACCGCCCACGCAAAATAGTTGACGAAAAGGTTGTTGGTTCAAGAATTTTGAAGAGGATGAAAGTTGGTGTTGACCATATCGACCCCGACAAGTACTACGATCAAGTTGTTTGGTGGCTTTACCCCAAAAAAACTACCTGGGAACCACACGGCTCTATTTTGAAAGATTAAAAAACTGAATTTTTTTGTTTAAAAATATAACATTCTTTCTTTAATCTTTCAACAATGACTCCAACCAAATCTAAATGCAAAATCGACGTAGTTCTCCATCAGAGCTACCCGAAGACAGGGTCTTCATGGAAGTGGGTATTCGTACGACACGATTGGGCGACGACATACGCCTTCTCTTTAACCCCATCGAAGTAAACACATACTCTGACCGGAGGAAATCCGACCAACTGAGGTTTCATCTCGGTTCCGCGTTTGGTGATGATGTGTATTCAATTGATATCACACCTTCAATGATACGGGACCTTTTCCGGGTGAGATTCGTGTCAGGTATAAAGATCCATCTGAACTTCAGCGACCACAAGCTCACTCAGGTCACACTCACGCCTCCGTAAATTGCTTCTCTCTTCTCTTTTTTACGGATCCTCTTGTTTTTTTTTTGTGGAAAAAATTGAATTTTCGAAAAAGAAATATACACTCAAACAATTAACTTCAATCATGTTCGACCTTTTCGCACTCTGGACTCTTTTAATTGTTATGGCGGCTTACATCGTTTCGGCACTTAGCCAAAGCACGGAAATCACAGTCATCCAAAAACACACGTCTGCCGTTTGGGTTTCTGACGACTTAGTCTAAAATCAACCACTCTTCTTCTTTTCCCTACTCTTCTTTTCCCTACTCTTCTTTTCCCTACTCTTCTTTTCCCTACTCTTCTTTTCCCTACTCTTCTTTTCCCTACTCTTCTTTTCCCTACTCTTCTTTTCTCTTTTTTAAAAAATTGAATTTTAAGGACAAATATTATATCATCAGACCTTATTAACACTAAAAATCATGTTTTCCAAGTATCCATCAATCCCATCAATGAAGAACGCTTTAAAGAAGCGTGGCTTCCAAGCTCATTGCGACGACGACGACTGGTACCGCTCCGAAAAGTTACACGGTGCCAATTTCCAAGTCATGTGTGACGAAAAAGAAGTAACATTTGCTTCTCGACGTTTGACACTCGACCCCGAATCTCCCAAAGATTTCTTTTACTTCTCGGATTTAAAGAATCATCTCGCAGCCAAGGCTCGGCTGCTTTTCATGGCACTTGGCGAAAGGAAAATCAACATCTACGGAGAACTTTACGGTGGGAAGATCCAGAAGGAGATCATCTACCAAGACGAACACAAGTACTGCGTGTTTGACGTTTTAATCGACGGAGAAATTTGGTTGGATTACGCCAAGTTTCCCGATCTGATCGGCGGTGCCGGTTTAGACTTTGTTCCAATGGTGCGAGGAACCCTACAAGATCTCATCAAGACTCCAGTAGAATTCAAGTCAGCATTTTCAACAGAAGAGAAGACTCCGAACGCAGAAGGTTACGTAATCAAAAAAATCGCAAACTCTGGAAAGTGTCATCTATCGGTTAAGAACAAGGCGCCATCTTTCGTGGAAGCACACACTGGAAAAATTATCCAAGAACGTGAGTTCAAGATTGTGAAGAAAGATCCTCTAAAGAGTTATCCTGATCTTCCGAGTTACATCAACTCGAACCGAGTATCTTCGTGGTATTCAAAGGGAGATCTCAAGGAACATCCCAGCAAGGTTACCCAGGGTGTTATCCTGGATGCTGTCAAGGACTACATGGCGGATCACGAGGATGCTGATGAAAAGTCCGTTCGGTCTGGAGCATTTAGCATGTTTCAAAAATGCCAAGAGCTTGTTAAGGCCCATGTTTTCGAATAAATTTGCGTACTTCGAATTTCTCGATATTTTTTTCGGTGAAGTACTTGATTTTACCGGATTTTTTTATTTTTCTTTTGTCGCACGTGAGACAAACCAGATGAGGTTCATACACGGTGATTTCTTTTCTGCGACACTGAGGGAAGGTTTTGCACCAATGTTCTCCCTGCATACGGGTGTATTCGCAGAAAAGACAAGGTCGGACTCTTTCTAAAGTGGGTTCTTCAACATAATCCCATTCATGTCGATGACCGACAGGTCTTGTTCGAATAAGATTTCCGTCTTCGTCAAATTGAGGCCTAGTCCGCCTCCGCCTTGTATGTATAATTCTCCGCCGGCTTCTTCTTCTGTACACTGGTTGGGTCATTAGGTTAAGTATATACTTTATTATATACAATTCAATCTTTCTTATTTAAATGGGTTTAACGGCTTTTTTGGGTGACGTATGTTAAAATTGAATTAGACATTAGAGAAATATACTACCTACAGTTATACACTCATTACTCAGCAAAAATGGAATTCAAAGCAGTAGACGACTCTCAAATTTTTACGGATTCGGACACGGATTCCGATCCTGAAACTCACAATGTTCCGGTAAAGTCCACCTTAATTATTGGTAAAGCAGGTATCGGCAAATCCACTTATCTATTGGAAAACTACCCTGATGAAGATTATTTGCGAACTGCATTCACAGGAATTGCAGCCGCACGCATCGAAGCTAAGACCATATCTAGCCTCTTCGCACTCGGACCAGAATGTGACCGTAGCGTTTCGTTGTCAACAAACATCATGTACAGACAAAAGACGCATCTAATTCTTAGAGAAAAGAAAGGTATCGTCATAGATGAATACTACACTCTTCCCAAAGAAGTCATGGATCGAGTTGACGAAATTCTTCAGATCATGAGAAACTGCCCTCTTCCTTTCGGAGGAATGCATCTTGTTCTCATCGGAGACAACCGGCAAACTGCCTCGATCGGAGAATCGTTCGTAGGATCCCCACTGTATAAAACCTTGACGTTCACCAAGATTGTCCTCCCTTATCACGACAAGATGAGACTCAAGAAACGATACATGAAGTTCTGCAACAAATTTCGCAACCCCAAAATAACAGCCAAGGAAATGATTGAGCTTCTCAAGGACGAACGATTCGCCAAAGAGGAAGTTCCGGGTTACACGGTTTACCACCAAAATAAATACGTGGATCAGCGTAACGAGGACGAAATGGCAAAGATGACTACTGATGTTATTGGAACTTTCTACAAAACCGAATACAAGAAAGGATGTCCCATAATGATCACAAATAACGGACCTGAAGTGTACAACGGAATGCTCGGCAAATTGCAAGGGTTTGACGCAAAAACCAAAGAACTTGAAATCGAGTTTGAGGACTATATTCTTGAAACTCCAATCAAGGGCGTCAAATTTGTTCCAGCACACGCGCTCACAATACACAAAGCCCAATGTAATAGCTTCCCAGGAATTAACCTCTACATTGATTCTTCGAAGCTTAAGCGAAATCGACGTGATTCAATTCGCCTGATTTACACTGCTTTAACTCGTGTACGCACATTCAAGAAGTGCTACATCGGTTGGCTCTAGATTTAGTAAAACCCACACAACTTGGGTTCCTCAAATTTGAATTTCTTTTTTTAATAATATATAATCTGTAAGTATAATCCAAATGTCGGTTGTTAACATTAAAAAGAAAGAACTTCAAAAAAGAGGCGTCAAGGATTTCAAGGAATGGAATTCTCGCACAAATACCATGTACATAGGACGCAACATGAGCTACTACGTTCCGGGAACTACCAAGTCCAAATGGTGCAACCCCTTCACGTTGAAGAAATTTACACTTGCGAGGAGTCTGGAATTGTACGAAGCCTACGTGATCAACGAGCCGAATTTATACAATTCCCTTGAAGAACTCCGAGGTAAAGAACTTGGATGCTGGTGCAAGCCTTCGGGTTGCCATGGCGACATCTTGATGAAACTTCTTGGAGATTTAAAAAAATCCACAACGATTATTGAAGAAGACTCGGATGACTCTGATTCGGACTAATCGGAAATCTTATCCATAAATTTCTCAAATGAATTCTTTTTTATTCCGCAACATTTCTCCTTAATGTGCTCTTGATACTTATGAGCTAAAAACACCGTTCCTCCGCATACCAGTACGATAAAACCAAGCATAACTTTATAAAATATATAGGTGTGATTTTAGTTTAAAAAAAATAAGTTTTATTCTTTTACTTTGATGTTCTGGCCTTGTCCATCTGTTTGAACTTTTCGTAGAATTGTCGCCGGGTCAGACCTTTAAGGCTAAACCAATTAGACCCCGAATCTTTCTCAATGTTTTTGGAATACTTTTGTAGCATAGTTTCCCAAGCAGCAACTGCGTTTGGTTGGGTGATCTTGAATGACGGAATTATGTTTTCGCCGTATTCTCTTTTTAATTTTTTGACGGTTGTCTTCATCCTTCTTATTTGAGCTCGGATGACGTAGAGGTTATGCTCATTTTCCTCAGCGTCTTTGTCCCTCATAATCCAGACTTGTGGAATCTTGGACTTGGGAATTTTTTTGATGTCAACTTTTGAGGGGAGAACTTCATCGAGCCGTTTGTCAAACTTCTTGGCCTTATCAGCCGAGTACGCGGCAAATCCTTCAATGCGAGAGAGCTTGAGTTCGTAAGATTCCTTGGTTTCTTCATCTCGAATGCGAGTATCCTCGGCGATTCTTTCAGCCCGAATACGGGATTCCTCGGCGATTTCGTTTACTCGAATAAGCAAACTGTCTCGCTCATTGGATACTTCGAAGAATCCGGTATTAGCTTCTTCAAGTAGAACTTTCACACCATTGTGCTCAATTTGCAGTTTAGTGTACTTGTGTTCGAGTCTCTTAAATTTAAGAACAGCTCTGGCTTTGTGTCTAGGATTTTGGTTGAGATCTTCGTTTGAAACAGTTTCTGCAATCGCAATCCTTTCACCAGTACTAGGATTAACTCTCGATGTGAAAGATGTGTTGGAATCGTTGATTCGATCATAATTATCCAGAACATCCTTGGCTAAGGACAAGTCACCTGATGTAAATCTTTCCACGATATCGTAGATGAAACATGCGACCTCTGGAGAAATCCATCTTGCTAAATCCAAGGCGATACGCTTGTGAACCCAAGTGCCTCGAGTGCTGTTGGCACCAGTTGTATGTGTCAACATTAAATCCGTTTTAGAAATGCCCGTGGACCCAGCAAGGTATTCAATAAATGTTTTGGAGTCTTTGTTTCGGATATAATTCTTCCAGAGCTTCCCTCCTGCCTTACAGATGTCGGATCCACAGATGTAGCCTGTCTTGGAATCTACACGGATCTGATGCCCAGAGAACTTCTCGGCAATGATATTAGAGATACCCGAAGGATCTTTGGTGTCTTTTGTTTCAACGAGTGCCATATTGGATAGTTTGAAAGTCTATAGTAGTTTATGTATATTTATTCAAAGTGGATTTCATTTTTTCTAAACTAAGGAAATCGCTCAGAATGTTAAACAAGTTAGTTTTCAGCCTTTAAAAAAGAAAAATGTTGGCGGAAAGGTTGGCTCATATATGGGCATGCCTTAGCTCGTCTCAATTCTCACTACAATGCTCAGAGATTCGCAGATCTCCTCAATATGGATAGAATTCTCACAGTCAAACAAATGGATTACCTTCTGGTGTTCAGGGTAGTAGTGTCCATAAGATAACACCTGACCTATTGCGTGTTTCCATTTCGATCCGTGTTTGATTTCAATAATTTCCGTGTTTGAAAGCAAATCAATCCTTCCCACTTTGGTAGAGACTTCAGTTTCCGCAGAGAGTTCTCCAGCAAGCCTTTCCTGGATCTTTTTCTCTTGTTGATCAGACTCAGAAGGTTCAAGAGTCTGCAAAGCATGAATGTATTTCAGTTCGTTCTCCTGTTTTTGTTTTCGCCATTCTTCAATCCATCCAGTTATTTCAACACCAAATTTAGGAGAAATCCATCTTGCGAGTTCTGTCGCCAGTCTAGGATGAACCCAAGTGCCTCGAGTGCTGTTGGCACCAGTTGTGATTTTTTTGATCAGATCTTTTTTAGGAATTCGCAGGGACGTCGAAAGGTATTTAATAAATGCTTTGGCATCTTTAGAACGTTTGTAAT
>Ga0307492_10000169_pt1 | contig 29288 bp, 27 predicted proteins | sample SI3LmetaG_FD_202365 | JGI IMG/M metagenome (GOLD analysis project Ga0307492, IMG submission 202365) | Sea-ice brine microbial communities from Beaufort Sea near Barrow, Alaska, United States - SI3L | ecosystem: Environmental > Aquatic > Marine > Coastal | place: USA: Alaska | collected 2017-05-06 | reverse complement strand
TCAATTTGGCATATTCAAGCTTTTGTTCTGCTGTAAATGTAACGCGTACTTTTCGGGTCATTGTGATTCCTAGTAATTTTGTAAAATTATAGGCTATAAATTACTTCACTTTTATTAGACCACTACAAGGTGTTATGATTCGATGATATTGACTATTGGCGACGCACTTGATGGTAGTTTGGTCATCTCTTAACATGCCGTTTCTGGCCTTTTGAATTGACTTGTGTATATTCAGTTACTTTAATAATCATCTATGAAAAGACGCCAATTTTTGAGTGCTCGGTGGAAATCCTCTAAGCCACAGAAAGCTTCTGATTCACCATCATAGAGCGACACAGCATCTTCAAGTTCAATTTCTTCACCACTTTCAAGTTCATTGGCAAAAACTCTAACTTGCTCACCCTCTAGTTCAATTGATAAGGCCTTGCCTACCATAGACCAGTGTTTCAGCTGATTATTTTGCAGTTTAGCGATCACCTGGCAAAGCGCTTCATATTTTTCTGAACACTGCCCTAGCTCCTCAACAAACCAAAATCCTAATATTTCTTGGCCCATACTAAACTCAGCAAGTAAGGTACCCGTTGAGGAATTGCGTTGAAATTCATACTCCATAAATCATCCTGCCTTAAAATGTATCTAAGCAAATTTTAACTCAATGCACTAAAAAACGGGTAATTAGAGGGCAGAATATATTTAGTCCGCTGTCGTTAATCCTGATTTATTGCTTGAACAGTGAGATCATAAAAAGTCAAAACCTCTGTTCATGTTAAGTTAATTCAATAGCCGATCGATCCATGTTGTATTTTTTAACTCACCAATCTTAATGAGAATTATTACTGCCTGTAATGTGAAAGTTGAGATTTAATACTCCTTGTTATCCATTAGTTCTTTAATCAAAATTGAAAAACTAATAATTACAACAGAACAATATTCATTATTAATAGCTACTTATTTGTCTTACTGACGAATCTAAAACGGCTCGTCTATAAACCTCATGGATAAATTGAGTAATCGAAGTAATCTCAGATTTGGAGAGGCTTAATTCATATTCTTCTTCCTTATGAATAATCGTAAGTTCTGTGTTTTTTATCAAAAGTTGATTGTGCTCTTTGCCTTTATTCTCTTCCGACACAAGCTGTTGTTTATTTTTAGTTTCCATTAATCCATCCAAGTTTATATTATTAGACTTTCAAACTAAACGCTAATGAGAGTTATTAACGCTTATAACTTAAAAGTCAACACTTAATACGAATAGTTCTTATTTAAGTTTAATGGGCGAGTTCTAAAATAAGAATTATCTAAGTCAATGGTTTTACCTGTCATGACAAACTACACAACTAAAAATACATTCACCGCTATTGTATTACAGTAACGATGCAAAGAATGATTCAATGAAGCGATCATCGGCCAGTATGTTTCCACTCCATTGACTTAGATCGCGACTGAGCTGAGTGCTGGTAAAGTATTGTGTACTTGAGCGTGCGTCGGCACTCTTTCACTGTGAAATGATTTGTTCAATCTAGTCAAAGCAGCAATATTTATACTGTTACTCATCTTATTCAGTTCTTCTGCAAGCCAGCAGTAACAGGGGGTGCGGACATCAAATAGATGTCGTGAAAATGCTCGTTTTAGCAAAGATACTTTGATGGTGAGCTTACCATGAAGTGCACACCCTATATCGTTATAGGGCCCAGTTAGGTGATTTACTGATAATAAGCCTGTATAAGATTTGTCACTTAATCTTGTCTCTTAGCTTGTATGGCTGGAGGTTTAAACATTCAGTAATGTGTCATCACACCTCTTACCATTCATTGAGTTTACTTTCAGCCAAATAAGCGCATTAAAAAAGCGTGTCCCTCATCTTTTATTTGAGTCATATATTCACTCTATGTTGTTGTCATTACTTTGTTAAACGCGGCCGTATTAGTCTATTTAGCTGTTCCTAATTTGCATACTGATAATTGCCCTAATAGATAGGTAGCAGCCCATAAATAGTTGTTATCTAACAGCTATGTATCAGATCGCCAGCCCCTTTATGGATCAACTTTTTTATCTCAAGCGCTAACAGACCAAAAAAGTGATTCGAAGGTGAACTGGCTCGCCAAGCCAATGCATGTGTACGAGTAATAGTTTCACCTTCTATATCGATTTGTTGCAGTTCACTTTGGTCATTTATTTCCGACGCGATATATAAAGAAGGTAGAAATGCACTTCCCATACCCATCTCGACCATTTGCCTTAAGCCATCAAGACTGCTGCCTTCATAGTTTCCTTTCATTCGCATGCCTAATTTTTCGCAAATTACTCTTACTTGTCGGTGGTAATCGCTTTTTTGTCCCATGGTCAGTATTTCAGTCCCAACCAACATATGACTGGCAACTGACTCCTGTCTGATTTGGGGATGATCGCCGCGGATCACTAAATTCAAGGGTTCACGAAATAGTGGCATCACAGTGAGTTTGCGATCTTCTATCGGAAGTGGCGTTAGTATAAAATCATACTCACCGTTTATAAGTCCTTCCTTAAGGTTGCTCGGTGCCGCTTCACGTATTTGCAGTTGAAGTTTGTTGTATTGTCGACGTAGATCCGGTAAAAAATGTGGTAACAGATATGGGCCCAATGTCGGGGGTAGTCCAAGCCTATAACTTCCACTAGGCCCTAGGTCTTCAAAGCTGACTACATCGGCTAATTGATTGACCTGTTCAATGATCTGTTTTGCAGCAGGTAGTAATCGCTGACCCACTGAGGTTAAATTAGAACCGGAGCGGCGACGTTCAAATAACGGTAAACCAATTCTCTCTTCTAATAAACTGATCTGGACTGTCAGTGTAGGTTGACTGACATTGAGCCATTCACCAGCCTTACGGAAACTGGCATGTTCAGCAATACTGATGAAATATTCTAATTGTTTAAAGGTTGGTTTTTCACGATCTTTCAAGATAAGGCATCCTAATTCAGTATGTTTTATAGCTTTAATGACATGATGAATAAGTTATCAGTCGCTTGTAGAATGAGATAATGCTAGTTAAAGTCATTCTAATTTTAGGGGACCGATACTCACATTAAGACAATTAATCGCAGTTGTGGACTTTCTTAGCGAGTAATAATATCTAGCATTTACCTTGAGTAATGTCCTGATGTTCGAGGACCTTATTTATGGCTGGGTGTCATTATCAATTTAGATGAAGTACATTCAACGAGTCGTTGGCAATAACGCTCATAAAGTGAAGCATCGATGCTTTTTTTGACCATGAAACGTTTGTGTGGTGGCTTAGCATTCATGATAATCACTTTTAAAGTGTCATCATTAATTTGCATGACTTTAGTTCCTGCATTGACGGGCAGTGAACTTGCCACAAAAATCCCTATTGCCAAGATAATAGTGCTTATAATTTCTTTTTTTCTTTTCATGTTTTGTTTGATCTCCCTATTTCTATCTGATGTACATTGCACATCAAATTAATGACTCTGAAAAAAAAGCATTCCTAGATAATCAGCTGCAATAAAAATGTGCATCTAATTTGTCTTTTTCAGTCATTCATTATCTCAGTTAGCTATTCAAATTATAGACTTATTAGTGATAGGATTACACTATCACCATATTATCTAAGGAAGCGATTTAGAATCACCAGCCAGGTTTAATTATTGTATTCTGCTTTGAATAGAACTGTGCTGCCTCAGGAAAATCCCTAGTGATATCAAGTAAAATCCCATAGTATAATTTGCAGCCACTACGTAATATGTGAATCGTAACTTAATTAATTTAAATCAACCAAAAAGGTGATCATTATGTGGACTAAACCAGAATATTCAGATATGCGTTTCGGCTTTGAAGTAACAATGTACGTTTGTAATCGTTAAGATTTAAACCTACAAAAGGCTAAACAAAGGCCCATCTCTCGTAAGAGAGAGGGGCTTTTTTGTGTCTATAGCTTTTGAATTGTAGTTAGCAACATAAGCCTATCGACAATTACCCGCTTTTAGATAACCATTCGCTTTAGCTAGGGCTTCACTTTTGAACAACACCTTTTTTGACGCAGCAACCCTTTTATAACCTGGACAGTCAGCTCGATAATAAATACGGCTACTTCTATTGCCTATAATCATGCCCCTTATAACGGTTGGATGATGCTCAACAGTCCGTAAACCTTTACGCCATACCCAAGGAGACACGGCATGTTTCGATGTCCACAACCCACGTTTTTGCTGCTTGGCTTGCACTTCAACTGCAGACAAGTCATTATTTTTAGCTGTAACCCATGCCAGCCCTTGCCGAACAAGTTCAGCGCTCACGTCTAGCCCCTTTACAGTGACTCGGCCGACACTGCTGCCACCATATTTAATCTCAACATTGACCCTTACTTGTTTACGAAATGTTAGTGCCGCTAAGGCTTTTTTGGCTTGCATGCCGAGAACTTGTTTTTGCTCTGGCGCATCTATTTTTGCCAACTTTATTTTAACTTGCTGGTTAGCCCTTGTCAGAATCGTTAATGTATCGCCATCGCTGATATGAATAACTTTCCCCGTTAAGACTTCTGCGTTGACGCCTAGGGTTATTAGCGATAAAACCAGTATTGAAAATGTAAAATATAATGATTTCATATAAAGAAAAATAATGTTCATAAATGCATACCTTGCCACATATCAGCAGTGTTTCATAATTACTCATTAGTTACTAGTTGCTTTATTAGAGCTTGTTTAAGCGTCAGAATATTGAAAAGTCCAGCCCGATGGCCTATCAGACTTAAGCTTTTGTTTGTTTTACCACGGTTATCTACTTGACTTAATAATAAGTCCATAATCTATTAATCTGCTTATATTTTAATATTGAAACCCAGCTATAAACCTAATTTATATGGGTTGCCGTATAAAATATGGACTGGTTATTGCCGTGAATTTTAACGATGAAAACATAATTCTATTAGTGTGTTTAGCTCAGCTTAATTAAGCTAGCTGTGATAGATTTGTGACTTAGATTTAACTTATATAATTGCTTAACCTAACCGCAAAATATGGATGTTATTACTGTTTATTAAACAATACCAGATATTTTTGGGGATAAAGGCGTAAAATGAGGAATTTAAAAATTGGAAAACGCTTAATGTTTGGCTTTGCCGTCTTAATTACACTTATTGCAGTTTCATCTATTAGCGCTATCTGGCAGATAAATGGCATTAATCAACAAGCGCAAAAAGTCATTTCTTTAAGATTACCAACAGCACAAGCCAGTGCCAGCATCCTTAATGGTGTCAATCATGCACTGCCCGCTCTTCGTGGCTGGATTATTTTGGGTAACGATAGATTTAAAGGCGAGGGTAAAATAGCGTGGGATACCGAAGTTAATACTGCTTTAGTGACCTTAAATAAGATGTCAATTAATTGAACTAACCCCGAAAACAAGAAACGCCTTAGTGAATTAAAAATATTGCTTAAACAGCTTAAATTCGAGCAACAAAAAATTGAAGCTATAGCTCAAACTCCTCAGAATACACCTGGACTTCAGATGCTAGTAGAGCAAGCGATTCCTCAGGCAACCATTATGCTGGACCAAATTACCAAAATGATTGATATAGAAGCTCAGTTAGAAGCTACACCTGGGCGAAAATACTTATTAGGAATGACGGCCGATGTACGAGGCACCCTAGGTTTGTCATTGGCTAATATTCGAGGTTATCTATTAACAGGCAATGCTGATTTCAAACAAAATTATGAACAGCTGTGGGAAAAGAATGAAGCACAATTTAGTGATTTAACAAACAACTCAACACAATTAAATTATAAGCAAAGTCAGGCATTTAAACGGCTAAAAGAAGCAAGAGTAATCTTTGCTTCCCTGGCTCCGAGAATGCTTGAACTGCGTAATCAAGATAACTGGAACCTAGCTAATTATTGGTTAGCTACTAAGGCAGCCCCCTTGGGTTCTCAAATCAAAGTTATTTTGAAAGATATGGCTGATAATCAAGCTTTATTATTAGCTGAAGATTCACTTGCCATAACTGACAAGGCTGAAAAAGCAACTACTATTTCGTAGGTTCAATTATTAGTTGGTCTAGTATTCGGTATCTTAGTCTCAAAATTTGTCACCAACAGTATTGTTAGCCCTGCTGCTACATTAAAGACGGCTATATTCAAATCACAGCAAAACAGTGATTTAACTATACGGTCAAGCAGTAACGGAAGCGATGAAGTGACTGATATAGCCAATGCTTTTAATGAGATGATGAAAACATTCCAAGATACCTTGAATAATGTAACAGATGCCAGCTATCAAATTGCATCAGCATCAGAAGAAACATCGGTTATTACTGAGCAAACAAGCGCCGCAGCAAGGCAACAACAAAATGAAACGACTCAATTAGCCCTAGCCATGAATGAAATGTCGACAACAGTTAATGACATTGCTAAAAACACGGCCTTTACTTCAATCGCCTCAAATTAAGCGACTAGTCTTGTTGGAGCAGGATTAAAAGGCATGCAGAACACCATTTCCACCGTTGGTCATTTAGCCTCTGTCATTGAAAAGACAGAGCTTGCTATTATAGAACTAGAACAGCGTACTGTTGATATTTCAAGTGTACTCGATGTGATCAGTGCCGTGGCTGAACAAACAAACTTATTGGCGCTTAATGCGGCCATTAAAGCGGCACGAGCGGGAGAATATGGTCGAGGATTTGCTGTGGTTGCAGATGAGGTAAGAACGTTAGCAAGTCGTACTCAGCAATCGACTGAAGAAATAACAGGCATTATTGAATTATTGCAAAAAGAAGCTAAATTAGCCGTTAGCTCGATGAAAGAGAGTCAAGTGCAAGTCGGTAACTCTGTCTCACAGGCCCATGAAACAGGAATCTCATTAAATTCAATTGCCGACGTCATTCATCGTATTAATGATATGAGCATTCAGATTGCCACCGCCGCTGAAGAGCAAGGTGCCGTCGCAATAGAAGTCAGTAGAAATGTTGAAAGCATTAATTTAGCATCAGAACAAACATCTGATGCCGACGCTCAAACATCACAGTCAAGTCATGATTTAGCTGGCCTTGCTTCAGGCCTAAATGTGCTGGTGAAATGTTTTAAAGTGAGTTAATCTAAAAAATTATGCTGAAGAAACGCACTGATAAAGTCTCTGGCACTGTTTATTTTTGATTATTTTATTTAGGTACTTGTTGGCACATTTTCAGTACTTACTAACAAAATAGCGCCAAACAAACCTACTTTATTTTTAAGCTTTTTTATAAACATTATTGGTATTCCTGCTGATACATAAATTGATTACTAAAATAAATAAATCGTAGAGCACTCGATTATTTTAGGGCAGCTAACAAAGATGACCACACAAACTATCGACATATCAAAACTTGATGAGGAAGGCTAGAAATTCTGTTGGTCGGCTCTGATGATGGCATTCGGGAATACAACTTTCAAACGGAGCAAAGTATTGTCTCCCAACTATAATGCAAGTTCTTGGTTTTATTGCATTATCAGATATCGAGAAGATACTGAATGACTGGAGAGTTCAGCTTTCTCCAAACAACCTTGTTGGGACTAATAATATTTTTTAAAGCAGTTATAACTACAAGACGGATTTATGCTTCGTTGAACAATAAGAACTCTGGCATGGTGGCATTTAGCCGTAATGCTGAGTGGAAAGTATAATTGAAGCTAGATTTATTCAACGCTGGCACACAGATTTAAAAAAACTTTTAAGCAATCACTTGTTAGCAAAATATAATACCCACTATTCAAGCTTTATTTATGATAAAAACACTCGTCTACCTTCTCGTTAGCTATAAAACGGATCGTTAAATTATTTAATGTTAGCAACAAAGTAACTCAATAGCAGTTAACGCTATAAATCCCGGTGTCAAAATTAAACTAGCTCAGTCGTAAAACAGAGGATTTTTGTTGTACTGTCCCCTCTTTACTATAGAATATATAATCAGCTAGCGAGGTTTAATTAATAAGCTAGTTCCATTTTGCTTAACGTTTAATAGGAAATAAAATGAAACGAATAATGTTATTTATTATGACCAATATCGCTATTATGATGGTGCTGAGCATTACGTTGAGATTACTTGGTGTTGATAGTATATTAGCTGAAAATGGCTCCGATCTTAATATAAGGGCGCTGGTTATATTGTCAGGTGTTATTGGTTTTGGTGGCTCATTTATTTCATTATTGATTTCAAAATGGATGGCAAAACGAATGACCTCTGCAGTGGTCATCATTAATCCAACTACCAAGATTGAGAAATGGCTAATAAGCACGGTTGAAACTCAGGCAAAAATTGTTGGCATAAAAATGCCAGAAGTGGCCATCTTCCCTTCAGCTCAAATGAATGCATTTGCAACAGGTGCCACAAAAAATAAGGCATTGATGGCGGTGTCTCAAGGTTTATTAGATACAATGACACTGGGCGAAATTGAAGCTGTCGTTGGTCATGAAATGAGCCATATAGCCAATGGAGACATGGTAACTTTGGCTTTGATTCAAGGAGTTGTTAATACCTTTGTAGTCTTTTTATCACGTATCGTTGGTCACATTGTCGACCGCGTTATATTAAAAAATAATCAAGGTCATGGCATAGGTTACTTTGTTACCGTCATGGTTAGTCAGGTTGTCTTATCAATACTTGCTTCAACTATTGTGATGTATTTTTCAAGAAAACGTGAGTTTATAGCCGACACTGGTGGCGCAGACTTAGCTGGCCATCAAAACATGATCAATGCCCTTAAACGGCTTGGTCAGGTTGAACCCGCTGCTTTACCTGAGCAAATGGCCGCTTTTGGTATTAATGACAAAGGTGGAATTATGGCATTGTTTTCTTCACATCCGCCAATAGAAGCCAGAATAGATGCCTTGGAAAAACGAGCTGCAGGATAATTATTACTAGACGTTAAATAGTCGAGGATAACATCACAATCATTGTTCATTTCGGTCGGGCTGGTTAAAACAATCACTGCTTGCTGCTCAAACGTGGCAGTACGACCATCGTGAGGTTGTCGAAAGGATAATTTACTATTTAATACGGTAGGTGTATTTCGAGTGCCTAACTGACCTTTGACACCTGAAGATAATATTTGGCTGTCGACACCAGCATTATTTGAACTATGGGAACTGGCAGAAGATACTGTTCTATCAGATAACAAACCGGGATAATGAAATAAGCGTGCGCCTAATGCGACTTTGTCAGCATTAAGACCATTTACTTCAGGTATGGGAGTCATCGGCTCTGGGCAATTGTTATTAGAAGCCATTGCAGCAAAGCACCGGAAAAATGCAGACAAAACTTATTTTAACAATGTCTTCCACTATCAATAATCCCTATTAATATTTTGCTAAAGTACGTTGCCCTAAGTGAAGGGACAGTCGGCGTTAACAATAATTGACAATCAAACTTTACGTGAGTAATTACGGTAAAATATCAAGTGGATGTTACATTACTTATTACGTTAGCCATGATACGTAGATCCTGCAAGCATATTAATACAAATCAAACTAAAAAAAAGCGCTTTATTACTAAATTTGGGACATTTTCCTCGATCGCCTAGGAAAGCTCCCCGGAGACAAATTATTTATGGACATTTTACAAGCAATAATCTTAGGTTTTATTGAAGGGATCACTGAATTTTTACCCATTTCATCAACAGGACATTTAATTGTAGCCAGCCATTGGCTGTCAATTGTGCAAACGGATACTAACAAAGCATTTGAAGTCATTATTCAATTTTCAGCGATCCTTGCTGTGATTGCTAACTATAAAGACAAATTTACTTTTAAACATCACCAGTTATGGTTAAAAGTCAGCTTAGCTTTTGTCCCTATTGGTTTTGTAGGCTTATTATTCCACCAACAAATTAAGGCATTTTTTACTATACCTGTTGTGGGCACGATGTTTATTGTCGGTGGCGTCGTCTTTTTAGTTCTAGAATACTTCCACCAAGATCACCACGTAAAAGTTGAGCACGTCGAGGCCATATCATACAAACAAGCTTTTTGGGTTGGCATCGCGCAAGTATTTGCACTAATACCAGGTACAAGTCGTGCTGGTGCTTCAATAGTCGGTGGCTTATTACTTGGTTTGAGCCGAAAAGCCAGTGCTGAATTCTCATTTTTATTAGCCTTACCAGTGCTTTCTGCGGCCGCTGGATTTGATATGCTGAAACACTATAAAGACTTTGATAACGGTAACCTTCTGCCGTTATTAGTAGGCTTTATCACCTCTTTTATTGTTGCTTATCTGACGATTAATTTGTTTATACGCTTTTTAGATAAATTCACTTTTGTTATATTTGGCATCTATCGCATCATATTTGGGACCTTTTTATTATGGATGCTGTAATGCTTAGTTATGCATTGTCGATGATGTAAAGTCTATCGTTAGTAAGGCGAGATTTAAATGAACAGCACTGAATGGGTTCTAGTCTTTTTATTATTAGGCTGTTTTGTCCGGTTTATAGCTGAATTGCTCGGCATTGGTGGCGATGGAATAATGATGCCCGTATTAACATTATTGTTTCTATTACAAGGCGTGCCCGTCGAAAAAGTTGTGCATATGGCACTTCGATGGCGGCCATCATTATTCTCTCCATTTCGAGCCTACGTGCACATCATCCGCAACAGGCTATCATTTGGAAAATAGTTAAACACATGGCACCTGGTATAATTATTGGTACTTTTCTAGCGACCCTATTAGTTTCACAAATGAGTGCCCTTTACTTTACCTTGCCTTATTCTTTTCAATCTTTATGGCTTATATTGCCCTTCAATTATTTTCACATAAAAAGCCACCACCAAACAATAAAAAGGCTAGTCAGGCTAAATGACTAGTTACATAAAGTACAATTAAAGGCTTTTTTACAATGCTCTCGATTGGCGGTAGCACATTAACGCTGCCCTAGTCCTCAGACAGAATATTAATATCAAAAAGGCCATTGGGACGTCTCCTGTAGTTGGACTGCCCATTTCACTTGCAGGCACACTCGCTTATGTCATTAGTGCTTGGTCAAGTTATTCCGTAGACAGTTATACCTTTGGGTATGTTTATTTACCTGCAGTAGTTCTTATGTCCGCTACTAGCTTTTTTACAGCTCCCTTGGTACTAAGTTAGCCCATAAATTAAATACACCAACACACAAAAAGTCTTTGTTGTGTTATTGATGATGTTAAGTATCAAACTGTTTATTTCGATAGTGTAACTAATTACATTTATAAAAAATCAGGCCATGGCCATTATCATAGCCGGCGCTTCACTAATAAATATTATCGTTCTATTTGCCGCTAAACCCGACACAGACTGGATGTACTTGACTAATTAAATCCATCTATCTCTATTAAAGGGGTGATTAAATATAATCGTAATTTCATATTATGTCCGTCTCTGCTATCTTCTTTTTTCCATTGTCCTTGTGAGTATACATCCATGCCGGTTGCACAGTTAAAACTTCAATTATCTAAGCTCCATCGAAACAAACTATTTGAGTTAATGGTGATTAGCATTATTGTCTTTTCAGCCTTAATAACTGGGGCTAAAACCTACAACATTGATCCTACAACAACTCATATTGTGTTGTGGCTTGATCTGTTTATTACGGTATTTTTTTTGATTGAAGTTCTTATCAAGATAGCATCGGAACCACACTTTTTTGATTTTTTTAAAAAAGGCTGGAATGTATTTGATTTTTTAATTGTTACCGCAAGTCTATTGCCTATCGAAGGTAATGACACTGTTTTGTTAGCTAGATTATTACGTATTTTCAGAGTACTTCGGCTGGTTTCTGTTATTCCTGAATTACGTATTTTAATAAGCGCTTTGGTTAAAGCATTGCCCAGAATGGGTTATATCGTACTATTAATGTTTATTATTTTCTATATCTATGCTGCGATCGGTAGTTTTATGTTTGAGCATATCAACACCGCATTATGGGGAAATATTTCCATCGCCATGCTTACTTTATTTCGTATTGCAACATTTGAAGACTGGACTGACATCATGTATGAAACTATGCCAGAATACCCACTAAGCTGGATTTTTTATCTTAGCTTTATTTTCCTTACCGCCTTTGTTTTCCTTAATATGATGATCGGTGTAATACTAGATGTAATGCAACGTGAACATGAAGCCTATTATTGTGAAACAGGCCAAGGTGAAGCAGGCGAAGTCCATTGGATAAAAGAACATACATCCCTTATGGAACAAAGATTAGACAGGATAGAAATTTTACTTCTAGAGAATGTAAAAAGTAAACCGCCGCATCAAGGAAGCTAAAATAGACGGCCCTCAAACAGTTCACTAACGAGTCTCTTAATGTTGCCATGAAATTAACAAAACTCAACTTCTATCAAACTAGGCGATGGTTATTCATCGCGGTGTTATCGATCAACTCAAGCTTAGCAGCAGATAAAATGCCTTGGCAGTCAACAGCGTTTATTATTGATAGTTTTGTAGATATTGCTTTAAATAATGAATATAGCACTAACACCAGTAAAGTCAGGAAGTGGATAAATCCTATCTATTATCAAATTGAACATCGTACCGGTGATCAAGCTCTACACCAGAAATTAACACAAACACACCTTGCTCATTTAGCAAGTATTACCGGGCTAAACATAGTGCCTGCATCGAAAAAAAATTCCGCTAATCTTAAGATCATTTTTTCGTCTGAAAAAAACTTACGACACGAACTGCAAGCTGATTTTTTAATCAACAATAAACAACAAATTGAGTCTTTAGCTCAAACGGGGGTTTGTTTAGCTAATTTTTCTATTGGATCAGGCAGTAATATAATAAAAGCTATCGTTATTATTCCTGTTGATCGTGCACGAGCCCATGCCAAGCTACTTTCTTGTATCGTAGAAGAGCTAACACAAGTATTAGGTTTACCCAATGATTCGGACAAAGTATTTCCCTCTATATTTAATGATAGATCAAAAGATGATTATTTATCTGGTCTTGATCTTGTCTTAATTAAAGCCTTGTACCATTCATCTATAACAACGGGTATGAATATTAAACAAGTACGGCGGCAGCTGAACTCTCTTATAGAGAGTCCTCCATTTCAGCAGTTAATCCTTGATGCTGATCGCAAGGTAAGAAAACAGGGTTTATATCGACTTTTAAACTAATTATTAGCCACTATAAACAAACAAGAGTTATGTTGACGCATCAGCTTACACAATGAGCTGGTTGTCTCTCAACAAGGGGCAATTATCACTACTATCTTTTTATTAAGCCCGACCAACTAAAGACATTACAATATCGCAAAAAATGATAAAGCACGATCACAGTGCGTTTGCACGGGTTAATCGGTAGATTAATTGTCAAATTGCAAGCCACAAAAGCTAGTCAAATAGACATTTTAAATTTATTTCCATACTGATTGAACTTTTTGGTATGTCTAATGCTCTTACTGCTGTAACTAGACTTTTATCATGCTTAAAACTCTAGTTCTCTCTCCAATGTTTGGGTAGTGATGGATTTCATCACTACCTTTTTTTTGCTTATTTGTTGCTTGATTAAGTATTGGTGATCCACAAAGTTTGATAAGGCTGTAATGACAATACATCGGTATTTTCTTTAAATACTTGTCCACTTATTAGATCGCGCCAGTGATCAGTGACGATTAAGTTTAAATCTGACATCACAAGATCTTGTATTTCATTACTAATATTGTAAATACAAAAAACACTCTGTTTTCTATCAATACTTTGCCGCCAAAATCCAAATAATTGCTCATTCATATGCAATGTAAATTGAGTTGCATTTGGATGAAAAGCTGTTTGATGCTGACGGATCTTTATAATATCCGTTAACTGCTGATAGACTTGGCTATGTTGACTATCTCCATCTAACAGCTTTTCTTTGAGCTTATCATAGTCCCACTGATGACGATTAATCGCTCTATTTTGCTGGGTAAGCTCTCGTTTTTCATAGTCATTACTGGTGGCCAATAGACTATGAATATAAATAGCGGGGATCCCTTCTAAAGCAAGCATAATGGCGTGAGCACAAATAAAACGTTGTATTCCCCATTCATCTTTACCAGACGTAGTCCCTTGCAAGGCATCAAATAAGGCAATATTTACTTCATACGGTTTTTTAACTCCATTATCTCCGGTACGCCATGACATCTCACCACCAAAACGTTGCATTGTACTGACTAACGAAGCAATTTCTGACTCACTTAATAGCCCCTCAGCTGGTCGCAAACCGATACCATCATGAGAAGCTATGAAATTGAAATAAGCAGTCCCATTTTGAGCTGGAGGCATGCTCATCAACCACTGTTTCAAATAACGACAATTACCAGTAACTAAGGTATTGACTAGAAGAGGTGGTAAAGAAAAATTATAAATACAATGGGCTTCATTAGCATTACCAAAATAACTCAGGTTTTCTCTATTTGGAATGTTAGTTTCAGTGATGATAATGGCATCAGGTTGACTGTATTCTATTAATGTCCTCATCAACCTGACCACTTCGTGTGTTTCTGGCAGATTCAAACAATTTGTACCCAATTTTTTCCATAAAAAAGCGACAGCATCTAAACGAAAAACACGCACACCTTGATCTAAATAATAACGAATAATTTTTACGAATTCTTTGAGAACATTTATATTACGAAAGTCAAAGTCTACTTGTGTATGACTAAATGTGCACCACACATATTGCAAACCCTCACTCGTTTCAGTTTCTCTTAAAAGTGATGATGTTCGCGGCCGAACGACTTGTGATAAGGGTGCATCATGTTGAGTGGTATAAAAATAATCATGGCCATACTCATCTCCCTTGATGAAATTTTTAAACCATTCACTACTGCTAGAACCATGATTGATAACCAAATCGGCCATTAATCGATATTGTTTAGAAATCAATTGAATATCAGCCCAGTCACCTAATTTTTTATCGACTTGATAAAAATCAATCACGGCAAAACCATCATCACTGCAATAAGGGAAAAAAGGTAAAATATGAACGTTATTAATGGTATCTTTTATATAGTTATCGAAAAAATGTTTAAGTGTTTTTAAGGGCCTTTCACCAGTTTTTGTAACACTATCACCATAAGTAATTAGCGTAATATCAGTCTGATCCCACCTGTTTTGTATCGGCGTGGGTGGCTCATACTCATTATCTAATCTCATAATCGATAACAAGTCTTGTGCAATATCAATCATAAGGTCTTGATCAGGTACCGATTCATAAACAACATCTAAATGATGAGAAATCTTCTGCTTTAACTCACTCAGCTGTTCTGTACTTGGCTTCATTGTTAGACTCTTTATTATTGCGCTGAAAATTCATTATTATCATCTTCAACAGCTTGGTAAAGACGTTCAAAAATATCCGGAATAGCACTTTGTACACGATTCCAACTCGGAATAAAGGGGGTTTCCATTGGATTATCTAAAAAGGCTTGACCAGCATCCATAATATTCTTTGCAAACATTTCTACCGATGCTTCTTCTTGATGAATATCCATCTCTAAGCCATTCATAATGGCATCATTTCGATAGGTTTCTACAAAATCCAATGCGATTCGATAGTATGTTGCCTTGATTGTTCTAAAGGTTTCTGGGGTGAAGACTTCACCCTTGGTGGCCAATTTACGAAATAAAGCCTTTGCAATATCCACAGACATTTTAGACAAGCCCACTTGTGGATCATCTAAAGATAATTGCTGATGTTTATGATCATAGATTTGTGCAACATCAACCTGACATAAACGATTATTGGCATAATTTCGGTGCATTTCTGATAACACGCCGATTTCTAATCCCCAGTCACTAGGGATGCGAATATCATTTAATACATCTCGTCGGAAAGAGAATTCACCAGCAAGTGCATAGCGAAAACTATCCATATAATTGAGGTATTCATTATTACCCACCACACTTTTGAGGGCGCGTAATAATGGCGTAACCAATAAACGGTTAACACGACCATTTAGCTTGCCATCAGATACCCGAGAATAGTAACCCTTACAAAACTCGTAATTAAACATTGGATGGGCTACTGGGTAGATTAATCGAGCCAGTAACTCACTGGTATAGGTGACAATGTCGCAATCATGTAATGCAATAGATTCTGATTTACCTGATGCCAAAATATAACCCATGCAATACCAAACATTGCGTCCCTTGCCCATTTCCTTAGGTGCTAGACCCAGTGTTTGTAATTCAGCATCAAGTGCCTTTAAGCGCGGGCCATCATTCCATAAAATACGATGATGTTGTGGTAATTCAGAGAAGAAGTTAAGGGCGTGTTTATATTGTTCAACATCTGCTCGGTCGAGACCAATCACAATTTCAGATAAATAAGGTACCGTTTTTAAGTGTTGCACAATATTGGGCAGTGCATCGCCCTCAAGCTCAGAAAATAAGGATGGCAATAATAAACCTAGGGGTCTTTGTTTACTAAATTCTAATAAATCACTTTCTAAGTCAGCCAAATGTCGATCTGTTAGATTATGTAATGTTGTAATAATGCCATTTTGATGAAAATCAGCCATGATTATTCCTATTTGTTAAATTAATATTCATAAATATGAATGATGTTTTTGCAATATTGTCTCTACACCTTCAGCCCAACCTTTAGGTGCAAACCCCGGTGAAATGTATGTATTCGCTTCACGATGAACATCGGGAAGTTTATGTGCAGGAGAACGAACTAACAAGGCTATATCTGCCGTTTCCAGCATCGCAATATCATTATGACTATCGCCAATTGCCACTGTTTTAAACTTACATTTATCTTGCTGAATTTCATATACAGAGCTTAGCCATGTCAAGGCCAGTCCTTTATCACATTGCCCAGAAACGTGGAGAAAGCGACCACCCTGAAGTACATTGGCACCCATTATTTTTAATTCACTGATAAAAAGTTCTTTTTCATCATCGTTACCTTTCCAAACGATGGGCTCACTGTAATGTCGATAGGAAGCTCTTAATGCATCATCTTCATTCAAACCAGTTAATTCGCTTATTTGTACTGTGGTTAACTTCGCGAATATCGTAAATTTATCTGCATCTACACTTGAAATACGGCTTATTAAAGATTGCCAATAATGTCGTTCACCAACAAACTTTTTTACCCAGAAATCACCCATATGCTCAGTATCTAATGGTTGTTGTTCAAAATAATCTACAGGTATGAATACTGCGGCACCATTTTCAGCAATGAAAGGGTGAGCATTATTAAGTGCGGCTCGTAGATGAAGTAATTCTGCTTTGGTTTTGCTTGTTGTGGGAATAACGGCAATACCCATTTCTTGTAACTTTAGCAATGTAGCATTTGCCGCCTCATGGCTGTAGCTATCATGACAAAGAAGACTGCCATCCATATCAGTAAAAATAAGCAGGTCACCATTATGTCGCATAGTATGTGTCATTTTATTTTTTAATTAACCGGTTGATTTTACGTTCAGAATTCAACTCAAACAGGTAATCTACTTTTCCTGGCAATGTCTGTAATAGATGCTCTGTGATTCGCTGATAGAATTTTATGAACCGCTCAATCTCGTTATCATCCATGGTTTTTTTGGGGTCTGCTATCGATGAACGTAGTTTATGCTCCTGCTCTAAGCGCCAATTAGAAACACAGTCAAAGGAAGGCGCTTTCAACATGATCCATTGGTCTACCAAGCTAAATAAAGAGGGATAAGAATAGTGTAATTGCTGGTTAATATAATATCGCCAACCACGATCAGCATCTTCGTTTTCTTCAAGATCATTCACTGGAGTAGAGAGTTGCTCAATTGATTGTGCTTCAGCGCCCATACACCAACCTTCTAGAATAATAATATCAACAGCACCCACCACTGATGTCCATTGACTTTGCTTATGTCTATCATCATTTGTTTTATCAAAACGAGGAATAAATGTTTCACTGTCAAGCTGAAATAGATGTCTAATTGTATCAATTGCCAAAGCAATATCATGCGTTCCAGGCACACCCCGTGTTGCCATTAATGGGTGAACAGTATGAGCTAAATCTGTCCTTTGTTGATGTGTTAGATAAAAATCATCTAGAGATAAGCTAGCCACTGTTAATTGCTCATCTTGCTCAAATACAGTTTTCAGTAGATCTGCTAAGGTACTTTTACCTGTTCCTTGAGCACCATTAATGCCAATAATTAAAGGTTTTGACTGTATTTTTTGTTCTAATACCAGTTTTTCTGCCAACGGTAAAAACCACTCATTTATGGTGAAGGCATACTCAGCAGGCAATCGATGTTTTTGAAGAAACTGATCAATACGTATTTTTGGCATCACTAAAATTCATGCTCTTTATATAGAATAAAATTCCGAATCAACATATAAGGCAATATACAAGCCATCTTAGCTAGAGCGAGCGATAACGACTAGATGAATCAATTTTTGCACCAATACAGGGCTCTAGTCAAGCTGATAAAAGTAAAATGGTGCATATTAGTTGCTCTATTAAACGCAATCACCGTATTTAGCTAAAATTTAGATCTATTTAGTAAAAAAACTTATCAGACGATGATAAAGTTAGTTAGATTAAGTATATAGCCAGACAGTTGCAACAGAATCATTATATAGTGCATTGAGGGTTCTATTGCTGATTAGCTACTATACTGTCTTTAGCATCCTAATGTGATGGTCAGACCTAAACTTTCCTTAATGAATTGTTAGACTTAGGCCATCTCGAGTTTTTGGGTCTCTAAGTCAGCATTTGAGACGTTGTATAGACTATTGCTTGATTAAATTTTTGTTAATTTCTATCGACAACATAATAGTTCAATATCACGTGCACCCGGGTTAATTTCTGCTTCACCGTTACACTTAGTTAAGCTTGGAAAACGCTCACTGAATCAAACTGTACTAGCTAACGAATTTAGAATAATCCCCTGTAAGACAATGTTATTTATGATAACTTTTTTTACTCAGCTTCCATAAGTATTAAGTAATTTCATATAAAGTTAAAAGTTTCATCCTACATATTTCACTAAATAGTCGTAAAATACTCTTGAATACAACAGCTTAACTACATTTTAGGCAAGTCAATAATAAGTCTTAGTCTTCTTTTAGCAAGATACTGTAGTTGGTGAGACTTAGTCGGCATCATTACTTACAACAGATAACACCTGATGATAGCTGGATATTAAACTAGATTTAACAAAGGCAAGTGAAAACTTATGCTAATAGTAGGCTAGCAGTAACTTCATTACCGTTGCCACGGTATACAACCGAACTAAAACTGATTTTATTTGCAATAGCGATTCCGCGACCATGGTTATCTACTACTCGATTTGCATCAAAGTCCATATAGACCTGCCAATCAAATCCATTTCCTTGATCTTTGATTTTTATGGTGATGTCATCGCGATTTACTTTGAAATTAATTGATGCATATCGTTCAGAATACTCTGGCAGATTAAGACGTTTTTCAACTTCTTCTACCCAAACACCCAAACTATTAAATATAGTCTTTTCCTGATAAGTAATACCAAGATTTCCATGTTCAATGGCATTGATCATCAGTTCTGATAAGCCCATAACAACCTTTTGAGGATCAGGGCAGGCGTTAGATAATAATGCGGCTAATGACTGTGCTTCTTCGATGGTTCTAAACTCAAAATCTACCTCTTTTAATAACTTCATTAATCCTTTATTGGTATCAAGGCTTTCTCGCATAAACTTATATCGAAAATAGTCATACACAACTGTTTTAACAACCGACAGCAGTAACTTTTCATCAAAGGGTTTACTTAAGTAATAATGCGCACCAGCTTCAAGACCTACCGTAATATCTTTAGTACTCGTTTTAGCAGTTTGGAAAATAACAGGGCAATGGCGTAAAACATCATGCTGCTTCATTGTTAACAACACTTCCATACCACTCATTTTAGGCATCATTCTGTCGAGCAAGACTATGTCAAAGTCTTCAGGTGTGGCTTCCATCATTTTTAAAGCGACATCGCCATCTTCAGCAGTACTTATTCGGTACCCACCGTGTTCTTTCAAAATCTCAGTCACTATTTCAATATTGAAGGGTTCGTCATCAACAATCAAGATATGCGGTAATTGATCCATTTGTATTCCTTGTCAACCTGTCATATTCGGAATAATAAAGCTAAATATTGCTCCTTTATCTTTATTATTTTCAGCCCAAATTCTACCACTATGAGCTTGAATTATCTTTTTACTTATTGCTAAACCTAAACCCGTTCCACCGGCACCGGTTTTTGTCTTACTACTTTGAATAAAGGCATCAAATACATTCTCTATTTCATTTTCAGGGATCCCGAGGCCAGAGTCTTTCATACTAAAACAAAGCGCTTGCTGAGCATTCTGTTTGATCGTCACTCTAATAACACTATTTTCAGGGCTAAATTTAATCGCATTAGAAAGAATATTGGTAATAACTTGGCCAATTCCAATAGCATCAAATCGGGCGATAATAGCAGTATCAGGAGCATCTATCTCCATAGTCAAACCTAAATCGTGCATTCTTTGAGCCTGTTCAAGCTGACAATTGTTGAGCACTGTCATCACGTTAGTTTCTTTTAGATTTAGTACCATTTTTCCCGCTTCAATCTTCGATAAATCTAGTAGATCATTGATTAATGCTAACAATCGCTCGCCACTTAAGTGAATATTAGTGAAGTACTGACCTAGTTTAGTCCTCTTGGCGGTATCTATTTTCTTAATTCCGAAAGCTGAAAAACTTAAAATACCATGCATTGGCGTACGCAGCTCATGCGACATATTGGCTAAAAAATCTGATTTTGCCTGATTAGCAGTTTCTGCCTGTATTTGTGTCTTTTCAGCTAACTCTTTTGCTTCTCGCAATGCTTGCTCTAATAACTTTTGCTTGGTTATATCCGTTCGGATCCCAACATAACGATTAATTTTTCCCTGCTCGTCTCTATAGGCAACAATCGTGGTATCGACCCAATATAAAGTGCCAGCTTTAGTCCGGTTACAGACCTGTTCATGCCATGACTTTCCTTGCGAGACAGTACGATACATTTGCGTCCACATAGATTTAGGATGGGTACCTGAATTTAATAAACTATGATTCTGACCCAATAATTCATCTCGAGAATATTGGCTGATCTGACAAAATTTATCATTAACATAAGTAATCGTACCCCTAGCATCCGTCATTGCTACAATTGAGGTTGTATCAAGTGCTCTATTTTGTTCTATTAGTTCTTGTTCTAATAACTTCTGCTTGGTTATATCGGTTCGGATCCCAACATAACGGTTAATTTTCCCTAGCTCGTCTCGATAGGCAATAATCGTGGTGTCAACCCAATATAAAGAACCACTTTTTGCCCGGTTACAGACTTGCTCATGCCATGGTTTTCCCTCAGACACTGTTCGATACATTTCTGTCCACATAGTCTTAGGATGCGTGCCTGAATTTAATAAACTGTGATTCTTTCCCATTAATTCATCTCGTGGATATTGGCTGATCTCACAAAACTTATCATTCACATAAGTAATCGAACCTTTAGCATCTGTCATCGCTACAATTGAAGTAGTATCCAGTGCCTGCTTTAGTTCTAGGAGTTGTTGTTCTAAATTCATATTATTCGTGATATCCGATAATGTCAGAGTGTGAATAAAATTTAACCATACTAGCGACTATAGTATGGCGTAGTTTATATTACACCTCATCTGAACAGCTCTCCAAAAACGTTTGTATGACTTGAACTGTTGTTTTACACAAAAAACACGTATCTGACAATGAGCAAGCTATATTAGCTTTTGCAATCTGGCTTCCAGTCCCCAAGGTATAGATAATTTAAATATAATAATATTTATCTTAAATATCAACGCGACTTTATTTTAGCTAAAGACAGACTTACAAGGTATATTTGAAGCCTTATTTTACAAATGAGGTGGGTTAAAATAATTACTTATCAAACAACGACAGACTGTAAAACTATTATTCTTAAATAAGCACGAATAATGGCATAGACTTTAAAATATAGCTAATAGCTAACTGAGGAAGACCGGACGCAAAAAAGTAACTAACCACTTCATGATTAACAGTTTGATGTCTAAACTAAGCATGTTGTGGCCGACACGGTAACAACGAGCCACTGTGAAGTTGGTAATTAGACAAAAATATTAATATGCTGTCCTAGGTTAATGATGTTTCTTATAGGTTTAGCTTCAAAGGGCAATTAAACACATTATCAACAAATACTTTATCTGTTTTAAGTTCATTAATTTGGTAAACGGCTTAGAACGACAAGGTATGAGGACCTATCCCTAGGAAAATCATCTAAAGCTATTGCCCTATCATTAAATAAGTCTTGTTACTCGAAATAAAGTAGTCATTAAAATTGATAGGTAATGCCAACTATTCCATTTATAGTGTGATTATCATCAATTATTGGGCTATCGGTCACTTCATCTGCTAACTTTAAATATCGAGTTTGTATTATTGCCCGCCAGTTTTTATTAAACTGATAATAACCACCTAGGGTTAAACCGCCCTGCCAGATATCATCTACTTGATATTCTGTAAAATTTGACGCTGCCGCTTCAGTTGCCGATACACCAAAATAATAGTCGGCGTAATTGCCACTCAAGTATTCTACCTGAGCACCTGCGGTAATAACCCATTGACGATTATCATCTTGAAATAACACACGTTGAAAGTTGATAGCACCACGTTGGCCATTATGTTTATTGGTCGCGTCAGTTTGAAAAACCGCCGAGAACCTTCCAAATTGAGTGGGGTAAATATAACGAAAACCAGCGAGTAAAGAGAAGTCTCTATCTTCAATACCCGATAATTCACTGCTTTCGACTTCCAATTCATTGGGTGCCAATTCGAGACTTACACGTAAACTAGGTTCATCTTGCTCAAACCCCGTCAATTTATATTGAAGTGACGGTCCACGCCAGATAATTCGTTCACCTTCATACATTGCAGCAGGCACAATAATGGGGTCGGAATTCTCACCTTTATAAGGCATCGAGAAGCCTATACCAAGAACACCATAAGACCATTGTGCATATGCAGGAGTGCTTGCTAAAGTTGCCGCAGCAATTACTATTATTAACTTTTTCATTGAAGATCTCATTTAATGTAATTTTAATTGACCAAGTAAACGGATTATTGTTCCCTCGTTATTGGGTTTTTTTGAGTACTTTCCTTCTGTATATTTTGATTGTTTAATTCAACTCATTTCATTTTAGTGTAAATTAAAATTTGTTGCTTTAGAAACACTGAAAATAGCAGTCTTGCTTAACTTAACCCACAAAAAAAATACTAGTATAAAGGCTGATTTTAAGCCAAAGCATACATAAAATTGACAATTCACGTCATTATTTTTTATTTTAAATTGAACAGAACTAAACGCTATCTTAAGTGACTATTATGTATGCTTTATGTTTATGCAAATTAAAAAATAAAGTATATTTTTTTAATCACTTTAAGGGTTTTAAATGAATCGTAAATTATTATCTCTCGTTGTGGGATCGGTATTGGCAATATCATCATCTTTAGCAATTGCAGGAAAAGATATCATTGATACGGCAGTTTCAGCTGGTAACTTCACCACTCTAGTCACAGCTATTGAAGCTGCAGGTTTAGTAGATGCATTGAAAGGCAAAGGTCCCTACACAGTTTTTGCACCCACTGACGAAGCTTTTGCTAAAGTGCCAAAAGCAGATTTAGATGCTTTATTAAAAGATAAAGAAAAACTAGCCGCTGTTTTAACTTACCACGTTGTGCCTGGCAAGGTAATGGCAAAAAATGTAAAAGCAGGTGATGCACCTACTGTTAATGGTAAATCGCTTAAAATTACTACCAACAATGGCGTAATGGTCAATGATGCTATGGTCACTGCAACTGATATTGAAGCAACTAATGGCGTTATTCATGTGATTGATTCAGTATTGTTACCATAATGGTCATTTTAATAACCTAAAACTGTCGCTTCTTTTCTAAACTGTTTAATGGCAAAAGCCGTAATGATATAAGTTCATTACGGCTTTTTTATGGCATTTGTTTGCTGTCTAGTGCTGCACGCTAGTATTTTATTTAAACGCTAAAACACTTCTTTTTTTAATCATCAAGATTAAACGAATGCTCCCTGCTTCCACATAGCACCTTTAAAGATAGAAGTTTAAGTACTTAAGTCAGAAAGTGGCAACAAGCTTATCAATCAATACAATGTTGGAGAGCGAGCCACTTAATGTTTAACTATATCAAGTTTAGTGGAAATAGAGCGGGAGCAAATATCATTTATTTTTCGGACAAGTTGGCATATTCAATCAGAAATACCACTGTATGCCATACAGCAGCATGGATGATGGCCTGAACTAACAATCAAGAGTTAAGAATGCTGAAATAGTATGCTCATCTAGCTCCGATGTATTTGTTAGAATACAGACAACATTGTAATGAATGAAATTAAGGAGAAAATAAGTCCCGCACACGAGATATTTAGAAACAAAAAAGCAGTTAGCCACTAAGTGACTAACTGCTTGATGTATATACCAGGTATATTGTGCGCCCGACACGATTCGAACGTGTGACCGCCTGGTTCGTAGCTTGACTGAAAATAAAGTAATAATCAAATTAAATCAATTACTTGCTACTCCACCCAATAATTTATAATTACTACACTTTAGTATTGTTTAGTCTCAGTTATAAAAGTCGTGCACATATTTGACTATAGCGCTTTTCATATAGATATAACCTTAAGGTCAGCTTTCGACCCACAGCGGTCATTTAAAGTATCGAAGTTCATCAAAAAATTAATATCTCTTGTGGTATATTTATTGATCTAATATCAGGCTCAGCTAATCCTTCAAAGCTAAAGTCAGACAAATAAAACAGTATTCCTATAAATAACAACCTCTTACAGTGTTCTCTAATTATGAAAAACTGCCTCAAACTCATCTAATATAGTTGTTCACGGTACAAAATCGCACAGCATATCCAGCGATTCCCGTAAATTTGGAATGTCAGCTGAAGTCAGATAAAAAATAAAATGATTATATTTGTTGCTTTTTTACATTACTTCGCTGCAATAATGGCAAAAGGGAATCCTCAGCATAAAGTGGCTTCTATTAACACTGGACTAGTACAAACCCCAATAGATATCTAATGAAGTGACTGGCTTATCTTTTCAAGTAGAATTTCACGACTGAAAGGTTTCACCAAAAAATCTATAGCTCCAGCTTTTAAACAGCTAGTGATTACACTCCTCTCACTATTACTCGTGACCATGATTATAGGGGTGGCAGAAAATTGTTTGGCAGCTTTAATTCGAGATGTTGTCTCCAACCCATCCATATCAGGCATCATCATATCCATCAAAATCAGGTTGGGACGCTGTGTACGTAACAAACTAAGGGCCTCAACACCGCTTGTGGCGAGCATAAGTTTATAACCTTCTTGCTCAAGGATTATTTTAAATAATTTGTGTACCATCTCATCGTCATCCACCACCAAGACAGTAACAGGTATTTTTTCTATCATGATTTTTAAGGCACGGGCAGACTCAAGATAAGGTTCACATTTTTGTTGAAATTCTTCAGCAAGCCTTTTTAATGATTTGATAGAATCGTTGACAGTTTCAAAACGACCGTGAATATCTTCTTGTTGAAGCTTGCTGATTTTTTCCTGTAAACCTTGAGCATTCTTGATTTCTACAAGGTTTGCAAAGTCTCCTTGTGTAAGGCGTTGTGAGAACCTACCTAGCGAGGTCTGTATTTCCTGCTCTGCATCTGTCACGGAGTGGCTCACAGTCTCTATAAGCTGATTACCCTGGGTAACATTCCACCCCAGCAGAGATTCTAATTCTGAAAGTCGAACTGCTTCGGTGGCAAGTTCTGTAGCAGAAAGACTAGATTTGATGTTAGCCAAATCACGCAAGGCATGACTTACTGCCATTGCCAATCGTGAAGCATCATACATTATCGGCCAGTATTGAATATAGTCATCAAAATAACCTTTCTTGCACAGCTTATATACACTCTCTACTTCAGTCTTATTACATAGAATTAGCGTTCGATGCAGATTCATATGCACTAAGCTACCAAGTCTGTAGAGCCCGAGATAGTAGCGTTCCGCTTTTTCCAGTGTTTTAAATCCTAGCACCAGAATATCGGGGGAATGAGATTCAAAATCCTGTATCGACGTCTCAGGGTTGTTCGAGACAAAAATATTCTGATAATCCTCAGCGAGTATGGCTTTTATTTCTTTGGCATCTTCCGTATTATCGGTCGCAATCAGTATTGTGGGCATATTAACAACTCCAGATTTCATTACTCATCAGGTGGCGTAATGAGATTTTCTGTGTTTGCTTCCCATCTTATGACCCAATCGTGAATTTCATCTGCTGGCATAGGTTTCGCGATGAAGTAGCCTTGGGCGATATCACAGCCTGAGCTGCTTATTAAATCCCAGTCAGCTTGATTTTCCACACCTTCCGCCACCGCTTTCATGCCTAATTGATGAGCTAAGCTCAGGCTGGCGTTGTAAATACTGCGTAATGTGTGGTTGCTGGTGGCACCATGAACAAAGCCCTGATCCACTTTAAGCTCATTGAAGGGCAAGTCGCGCAACTGACTCAGCGATGAATGGCCGGTGCCAAAATCGTCAATGGACAAGTGAAAACGTTTTAGGCGCAAACGGGTGAGAACTTCCAGTGATGTAGTTAAATTCCTCATTAACCGGCTTTCAGTTACTTCGAATACAATATCGTCCGGTACGATACCCGCCGTGGCGGCTGCCATCGTCACGTAATCTACAAACTCCAGTGCATCTAGACTTTCCATGGAAAGATTAATTGCTACACGCAGATACAAGCCCGCATCACGCCATATTCTAGTTTGATAAAAAGCTTTACTGATAATCTCTCGCGTCAAGACGTTAATTAGCCCATTATCCTCGGCCACACCAATAAATTGATCTGGAAACACTATTCCATCTTGCGGGTGATCCCATCGCACCAGCGACTCGACACCCACTACCTTGCCGCTGACCACTTCTACTTTGGGCTGATAATAATTCACAAATTCGTGATTGACGATGGCGGCACGCAGGTGGCCGGCACCATAAATTTTCTTCGCATCCTGTTTGTATAAATGACCGGGTGGCTCCCAGCCATCGAGTAACACGGATAGATTTTGTGGGTTAATAGGTTTTTGCAAGGAGCCAAGCAGCAATATTTTGTGTGCATTTACCAATCTTTCTGAGGTTTGCAACATACGAGCATCTTCGCCACTCACCAGAATAATACTGCCAGAATAAGATTTTCCAACCAAGTGTCGTACAACCTCTATTCCGTCCATTTCTGGCATATTTAGATCGAGTAGAATTAAATCTGGTTGGCTACTTGGACTATCTAATGATGCTAAGGCCATTTTCCCGTTGTCATAGCTTATCAGCTGATTAAAACCCAAGCTAGTCAGCATATGTTCGAGCAGTTTGACCATAAAAGGATCATCATCGAGTATCAAAATTTTGGGTGTCGGTTTATTAGTCATGATTTGCCCTTGTTATTACTTTGTTCGGAATATCAGCCTCATAAAACTTATCTAGATATTTTCTCACGGCAGCCATTTCCGCCTCAAAATGAGGCAGCAAAACTGCTAGTGCCTTAAGCTGACCACTTTTAGCCGCCTGTTCTACTTCTTCGCATAACTCGCTCAGAACTAGCGCACCTACAGAAGCGGCGGATGATTTTAGCTTGTGCGCCGCCGCACTGGCTTGCTCTACCTGTCCGCTGCGACAGGCTGTTATCAACTCTAAGGAAATTTGCGATGCGCTATGATTGAAATCCTGTAGAAAGTCCCTGATTATGTCATGATAATCACCTACCAGTGCCGCAAGTACACTTATATCCACTGGTTTTTCTGCAGCAACCGGTAACCATTTTTCTAAAATTAAACTCAGGTTTGCAATTGGTGTTGGCTTTGTAAGGTAGTCATCCATACCCCCATCGAGACATTTTTTCGCTTCACTCTTAAGCGCATTAGCAGTGAGGGCGATGATCGGGATATGACTACGGTTATTTTCTTTGTCACGGATAGCGGCGGTCAGTTGATAGCCATCCATCTTCGGCATGTGCAAATCGGTGAACAGCAGAGCATAGTTGCCGCTTTGCCAACGTTGAAAAGCTTCAATGCCATTACTCGTGATATCTGCGGCAAAGCCCAATAAGCCAAGCTGCTGCAAAATCACCTTCTGATTGGTTTCATTGTCTTCTGCTATCAGAATCAACCGGTCTTGTGCCAAAGCATCGGAACGCAAAGGTACCGCGAATACATGTTCACTTTCACCTCTATATAGCCTTTCGTCCCTTGGCTGCGATAGCCCGGCAGCAATTTCTAATGATTGCAGCACAGTCTGTTGCGTTAGGATATTACCATCCACGCCAACAATAGAATCGACCTCTAGCCAACGCGGTCGTCGACGTCTACCTCGCCCGATGATGACAAAATGAATAGCTCGTTCTGGCTGAGCACTGGCAATGTCGCGTAGTTCGTCCAGTAGTAGGACGCTGTTGGAGGCATCAATCATCCATATTGACAGTTCACCTCTAGGGGTAACGATGTGCTGCTGTGCTTCCGCCAAGCTGTCTCGCTGCTCGACTATGACGCCAGCAGCTGTAAGATAGATCGCCAGATCATCGACACGCTCTCCTGCATCACCTATCAATACGCAGGAAATCCCAGTGAGTAAGTCAGTATTTATCTCTGTCCGTGCTTTAGCTTGTAATTGTTCAAGAGCTTCACCGGATGGAACCTTTAGTGGCAGGTGAACGCTGAAAGTAGAGCCTTTATTTAGTGCACTCTGCACGGTTATTTCACCGCCCATCAATTGCACCAGATTGCTGGCGATGGTTAACCCCAACCCTGTGCCGCCAAAGCGTCGCGTCGTCGTGATATCGGCTTGTTCAAATGGCGTGAATAGTCTTGCAAGCTTGGACTCATCTATGCCGATGCCGTTATCGGCTACGCGGATTTCCAGCATGGAAAAGTCTGTCATCACGGCCTTTACATAAACGCGACTGAAGCGACCCGACTCACTGGAGAACTTGATAGCATTATTGACCAGATTAAGTACTATCTGGCGCAGACGACTGGCATCACCTAGAGTGATTTCAGGAATCGCGGGGTCAGTGAACAGTGTTAGTTCTACCCCTTTCTGCTCAGCCACTTGGTCTAGCATAATGCAGACCTTCTCAACCACTTTGGCTATGGATATGGGTTCATGCTCAATTTCCAGTTTGCCGGCTTCAATTTTGGAGATATCAAGAATATCTTCGATGATGGTGAGCAA
>Ga0307492_10000168_pt1 | contig 29397 bp, 27 predicted proteins | sample SI3LmetaG_FD_202365 | JGI IMG/M metagenome (GOLD analysis project Ga0307492, IMG submission 202365) | Sea-ice brine microbial communities from Beaufort Sea near Barrow, Alaska, United States - SI3L | ecosystem: Environmental > Aquatic > Marine > Coastal | place: USA: Alaska | collected 2017-05-06 | reverse complement strand
GATCCAAAACCGGTTGGGGGTTGCGGCCCTCAGCCTGTTTTTTGCGGGGGCGGCAATGGCAGAACCAACTTATTCATTGCTGACGTTTGATGATTTGGCTGGCTGGGCCATGGATGACCACGCAACTGCATTGACTGTTTTTGCTGATACTTGCGGCGACATGACAGACCCTGAATGGCAGGGTCTTTGTGCGTTTGCCAAAACGGCGCCTGATGCGCGTGCATTTTTTGAAACATTCTTTCAGCCGATACTGATCGAAGACGGCGAGCCGATGTTGTTCACTGGATATTTTGAACCGGAATTGCACGGGGCAAAGTCCCGAGGCGGCCCGTATCAATATCCGATCTACAGTCTGCCACCTGATTATGTGGCTGGTCAGCAATATTTGTCGCGGCGCGAAATTGAAGAAACGGCGGCTATATCTGGTAAGGGATTAGAGATCGCTTGGCTTGCTGACCCTGTTGATTTGTTCTTTCTGCAGGTTCAAGGATCCGGCCGAATTCTCTTGCCTGACGGTGGTGGTATGCGCGTCGGATATGGCGGCAAAAACGGGCGTGAATATTCGTCCGTTGGCCAAGAATTGATCCATCGCGGAATTTACAGGTCACATCAGGTTTCTGCCCAAATCATTCGCAAGTGGGTGCGCGATAACCCAGAACAAGGCCGCGAATTGCTTTGGGTGAATGAGTCCTATGTGTTTTTCCGTGAGGTGAGTGAAGTACCTGCCGATAAAGGTCCGCTTGGTGCGATGAACAGATCGATTACCACGGACAGATCGATTGCGGTCGACCCGGCGTTCACGACATTAGGCACGCCGGTTTGGATTGAAAAAGCCGGCGCTGCGCCGATCAATCGATTGATGGTTGCCCAAGATACTGGGTCTGCGATCAAAGGGGCGCAGCGCGCTGATATTTTCTATGGAACAGGTACGGTTGCGGGTCGCGCGGCGGGTCGTATCAAAGAAAGCGGTCGTATGATCCGGCTGCTGCCCATTAAAATGGCCTATGCGATGTTGCCCGAAATCATCCAATGAGACGCCCGCGCCATTTATCATCCGAAGAACGGGCCTTGTGGGATCGGGTTGCTGACACGGCCCAAGCGCTTGATCCGGTGCGCGCTGTCGATATACCCGCAGCGATTGCGCCAAAACCGAAACCTATGATTTCACCTGACCCGCTGCCGTATTTTAATGTTGGTCAAAGGGTTGATCACAAACGAGGCAACGATGTGCTGCCTGGGATTGCGGACCGGTTGTCGCGCGCGCCATTAAACATGGACAACAAAGCGTTTGGTAAGATGAAACGCGGCAAGCTAAAGCCCGAAGCCCGCATTGATTTGCACGGTATGACGATGGATCAGGCGCACCCTGAATTGATGGGATTCATTCTGAATTCTCAGGCGATGGGTCGGCGGTTAGTTTTGGTGATTACTGGTAAAGGTAAGATGCGCGATGACGGAGGTTCGATACCTGCGCGTCAGGGGGTTCTGCGGCATCACGTGCCGCAATGGATGGCATTGCCGCCGATTTCGCAGGCGATTTTGCAGGTGACGCCAGCGCACCTGACCCATGGCGGGCATGGTGCGTATTACGTTTACTTACGACGCGTCCGCTAGCCGGGTGGCCATGCGCGCGGCCAAGCCCATCATGAATGCTGCAAATACAAAGCAGGCCGCATAGCCCAACATTTGTATTTCGATCCCAACGCCTGCATCGATCAGCAGCCCGCTGAGACCTGGCCCAATTGCAGAGCCAAGCACCATAAGTGCGGCGGCGGTGGCCTTGATTGATCCGATGAAGCGCGTTCCGTAAAACCCAGCCCAGCACGCCGAAATGATCGTTGCGTTTCCGCCGCCGGAGATGCCCATCAGGATCACGGCGACTGCCGTCCAGATCAGGTTTGGCGCGTACCAATGCAGGCAGAACGCCACGACATAAGGCACAATATAAAACCGCATTAGGCGCACCACGCCGAACCGGTCAATCGCCCAACCGTAAATGATCGTGGAAATTGCCAGAGCGATGGTGCCAAGCGGGAACACGGCGACAAGCGCCAGATGCGAGTATCCTTTGACCTCGGCAAAGTGGACTTGGTGGAACCAGAATGTTGTGCCGAATGCAGAAAAGAAAACAATTGCGGGGACCATGAGCCAAAACAACGGGTGACGCAGTGCCATTGCGCGGGTCCAGTCTTTGCCTAACAGCCCCATGGCAACCGGTGCATTTGCTGCTGATTGCGGGGTCCGTTCAAGCCGAAGCAGGCGGTAGAGGATCACTGATAAGATCACGCAGACGACAGCGAACCAAAGCCAGAGGCCGCGCCATTCGGTGATTGATTTGAGCCAAACCATAATCAGTGGTAATGATGCTTCGCCTAACATGAACCCCATGCCCGCCACGGCAAGCGCGCGTCCACGGGCCGCCACAAACCAGCGGGTCATGGATACGACCGACATATGGGATGCCATGCCTTGGCCGAAAAACCGCAATGCAAATATGACGAGCACCAGCCCAGCCGTTGTCGTGTTCACTGCCATCGCAATGCATGCCACCCCAAGTGCGAGCACGACCCCGATGCCCAATGATCGCACGCGGAACAGATCGGCCAAGCCGCCTGCGAATACCATCGCAACCGCAGATGCGCCGGTCGCGACCATGTAAAGCAAGCCCCAGTCACCGTTCGACAAACCGTAAGCTTCGCGGATTTCACCACCAAAGATCGCGATAAAGAACGTCTGCCCGAAGCTGGACAAAAACGACAACAGCGAGCCCGCCAACAGGAAGGGCGCATTCTCACGGATGAACTGAAGGTAACCGAATTTCATGCCCTTTGATGGGCGTAAATGGTGCGCGCGGAAAGCCCTATTCGTCGTAGTTCTACAGTTCAAAATGAACAGGAGTCGCCAAATGTGCCATTACAAAACGTAACGGCTAAGATCAGTTGACCGGGCCAGTGCGCCAAGGTGTTCTTCAACAAATGCGGCGTTGATTGTGACCGCATGCCCAGCTTGGTCTGGTGCGTTAAATGACAGGTCCTCAAAAACGCGCTCAATCACGGTGTATAGGCGGCGCGCACCAATGTTTTCGACGGCTTCGTTCACTTCTGCGGCGATTTTGGCAAGCGCTTTGATACCGTCGTCAGCGAATGTCACGGTGACCTCTTCAGTCGCCATCAATGCTGTGTACTGCAGGGTCAGTGCGTTGTCTGTTTCTGTCAGGATGCGCACAAAGTCGCCTTCGGTCAGTGCGCGTAATTCAACGCGGATCGGCAAGCGGCCTTGCAATTCTGGCAGTAAGTCGGACGGTTTTGCGACGTGGAACGCGCCTGACGCGATGAACAGGATGTGGTCGGTTTTGATCGGGCCGTGTTTGGTGGATACGGTTGTGCCTTCGATCAGCGGCAGCAAGTCGCGCTGCACACCTTCACGGGATACATCGGCACCACGGGCATCGGCGCGCGCGCAAACTTTGTCGATTTCATCCAAAAACACGATGCCGTTTTGTTCGACAGCTTCAATCGCCACTTTGATCACGGAATCGTCGTCGAGCAGCTTGTCGGCCTCATCCGCGATCAACGCGGCATAGCTGTCTGCGACGGTCATTTGCTTGCGCGTTGTGCGCCCGCCCATTTTGCCGAAAATCTCGCCCAAGTTCATCATACCGCCCATGCCAGCGCTGGGCTGGCCGGGGACTTCGAAACCACCAAGCGGATTGGATGTGTCAGCGAGTTCCAGATCGATAATTGTGTCGTCAAGCTCGCCGGATTTGAGTTTCTTGCGGAACATATCGCGGGTGGTGGGGCGCGCGTCTTCGCCAGCGACGGCGGTGATCACGCGTTCTTCGGCGGCTTCGCGGGCTTTGGTGGCGACGTCTTCGCGCATGTGGTTGCGTGTGTCGTTGATCGCGGTTTCTGTGAGATCGCGGATGATCTGTTCGACATCGCGGCCGACATAGCCAACCTCGGTGAACTTTGTCGCTTCGATTTTAATGAACGGCGCGCGCGCGAGTTTTGCCAAGCGGCGGGAAATCTCGGTTTTACCAACGCCAGTGGGTCCGATCATCAGGATGTTCTTTGGGTATACTTCGTCACGTAGATCATCGCCAAGTTGCTTGCGCCGCCAACGGTTGCGAAGCGCCACGGCTACGGCGCGCTTTGCGTCATTTTGGCCGATGATAAAGCGGTCGAGCTCGGATACGATCTCGCGGGGGGTCAGGTCGGTCATATCACACCTTAAATGTTGGATGGAGGGAGCCTGTGCAGCGGCACAAACCGTGGCATCAGGCGCAAAAGACGGGCGCGGATTTTCTCCCAGAACGCACCAAGAAGAAGCAGGATTATTCCAAGGGCTAGCACGGTCAGCGCCGTGGTTTCGCCGTCGAATACGGTGCTGGCCAAGGCGACGATATACCCAATGGCTGCGATCAAGAATGACCGTCTGTCGATGACAATGGCCACAAGCGCGAAGATTAGCATCACGCCAAGCAGCGCCCAATGTGCGTTACGATCCAAAAGGGTTAGCGCGAGCGTGTTCACCAATGCGGGGGCGGCGACGACGTGTAGCCAAAATCCATTTGCGCTTCGGCGGGTCACGCGGTGGGGATCAGACATATCAAATGCCATTGCAGCGGCGAAAACTAACAGGCCGAGAACAAGCGTGATCCATGCGAATGGCCCACCTGCGGATAGTAGGAACAGATCGCTAGGGTCTTGGGGTGTACCTTGCGACGTGGCCGCCATTAGGATCGCCACGATAAAAAATCCGACAGCGATCATCGCCATCGCGAAGGGTACACGGAACCGATACCAAAAGACACCAATCGCGGCTGTTCCAAGGATGAACGGCAGCGGCAAAGACGCATAATCTTGCTGCCCGACCATAAATGGTTGCGCGAAATAGGCGGTGAGCGCGATGGCTGCGTTGCCTGTGAACAAGATAGACAGAGCAATCGCAGGGCCAACCATACGGCGACGGCGAATGAAATATTCGGACATAGCCCAGATGATCAACGCGCCGATGGATCCGTAAAGCATCGCTGCTTGTTGCGGATTTGTGATTTCAGCCGTGTAGGCGACGCCGACAACACCAGCCCAACCCATTGCAAGGATCAGCAAACCGACAACGATGAATACCTCGTTGAAGCCTTTGAAAAGCTCGAACGGTTCATCGCCGACGGCCAAATCAGTGCGGGCACCACGGCGGCTATCGGCAAGGCTTGCCAATGACGCGGCCTGTGCCTCGGTAACAATTCCAGCCCCAACAGCGGCACGAAGATCATCGTGGTCCATCATGCTATAATCGTTTCCACGGTCAGGTTTCCGTTGGTGTAAACGCAAATGTCAGATGCGATGGCCATGGCTTTACGCGCAATTGCTTCGGCGTCGAGATCGCTATCCATCAAGGCACGCGCGGCTGCGAGGGCAAAATTTCCGCCCGATCCGATAGCCGCAACACCGTGTTCAGGTTCAAGCACATCGCCCGCACCAGTGATAACGTAAAGATCAGTGCCGTCGGACACGATCAACATCGCCTCTAGCTTTTGCAGGTATTTGTCGGTGCGCCAATCTTTGGCCAATTCAACTGACGCGCGGGCCAACTGACCCGGTGTTGCTTCTAGCTTTTTCTCGAGCCGTTCGAGCAGGGTGAACGCATCGGCGGTGGAGCCCGCAAATCCGGCAATGACATCTGCGCCACCAGCGGTTAGGCGGCGGACCTTGCGCGCGGTGCCCTTGATAACGGTTTGGCCAAGGCTGACTTGCCCGTCGCCTGCGATCACAACGTGGCCACCTTTGCGCACGCCAATAATTGTGGTGCCGTGCCAGCCGGGGAATTCGTCTTTTGCCATGGGGTCACCTTTTTAGTTTGTCACACTCTATATGGCGGCGCGCCTGCGGATCGACAAGGCGAACATAAAAAAGGGCGCCACTGGGGCGCCCAATTTCACATAATTTGATCAATTCAAAGTGAATCGTTAATCCATTTTTGCAGGGCGGCTTTTGGTGCAGCGCCTGCTTGGTTGGATACGACTTCGCCGTCTTTGAACAAGAACAGGGCAGGGATGCCGCGCACGCCCATCTGAGCAGGTGAGTTTGGGTTTTCATCAACGTTTACTTTGACGATCTTAACCTTGCCTTCCATTTCAGCTGAAAGTTCTTCCAATGATGGGCCGATCTGTTTGCATGGGCCACACCATTCTGCCCAAAAATCCACAACAACTGGGATATCGGACTGTCGAACTTCGGCGTCGAATGTGGCGTCTGTGACTGCTACGGTGGCCATTGGGGCTCTCCTTGGCGAAAATGATTAGGTTCCGAACTTATGAACGGTATGCGCGATGGTCAAGACACTGTCACGCGGTTGAGAGCGTCTGACGTAAGTTCATTGGGTAAAGTCATCAATTGGGCGGTTTGCGTCCAAAGGATCGCGACCTCAATCGTGTGATCAGGAAATACTTTGGCAAGGCTCGCTTGATACGCCCCCATTTGACGCAACAACCCTTCGGGTGTTTGGTCGGGGGTGCTGGGCGTAAGCCGGTTGGATTTGTAATCAACGGCCAGCACATGGGTATCCGTAATCAGCAATCGGTCGATTGAGCCATGGAACCGGTGGGCTCCGACCTGTGCGGTGAAATCAACTTCTGCCAATGCGGCGGATGTCCAAAGATGGCTTAGATGCGGGGCGGTCAAAATACCATCCACAACGGCAGGCACGTCGGCAGCGATTGCACCCGCATCCAATGTGGCAAGCAATGCGGCGGCGGTGTTGGGGCGGTTCGCAACGGGCATGTTGGGCAGGTGTTCAAGCAACAAGTGGATCGCGGTGCCGCGCATCTTGGCATCGTCTTCATCAAGCGCACTTAGGTCGCCCGACAGAACCTTTGCCCCACCAAGATCGGATGGCGAAAGGGTGCGTAAAACGGGTAGTTCAGGCAGAGGATTAAGCACGATTGGCGTCGTGGTCGCGGTGGCCGCGGTGACCTTGGTTTCCAAATCGCCAGTCTGCCAGCGTTCATGCGATAACCGCCGCACGGCGACTTCACCAGATTGATCTTGGGCCGCGCCGCTGTGGGCCATCGCGTTTGCGACCATGTTGTACCAGCTATCTTCGACGGCTTCGCCAACATCGCCCGCAGCAGCAACAATCAGCCATTTTTCAGCGCGGGTCATGGCGACATAAAGCAGGCGCTTGTTTTCCTCTGACTGAGCATCTGCGATTTTTGAGCTAAGCGTGGTGACGCTTTCTGCTGATACCTTTGAGCCCGTTTTCCAAATTAAGTGATCACCCATTGGCAAAAGATCATCGCGTACTTTGTTTTCGCGTTTCGCGGCGTCAGGCAGGAACACGATGGGGGCCTCTAACCCCTTGGCGCCATGCACGGTCATCACGCGGATGCGGTCGCTTTGGCTGTCCATCTGGCGTTTGACCTCTAGGTCATCAGTTTCCATCGAAGCCAGAAAACCGGTCAGGCTCGGCACGCCAAGGGATTCGTAGTTTAAGGCTTGCGATAGCAGCGCATCGATCCCATCCTCTGCCTCGGTCCCAAGCCGCGCGAGCAATTTACGCCGTCCGTCATGGCGGGTCAAAATGCGCTCGATCAAGTCGTATGGACGCATGAAATCGGCCTTGCCGCGGAGGTCATCAAGAACCGCTTTGGTTGGCGTGCCGTCTTGGGTTTCGCGGATTGCTTTCCACAGAAATCCCTTTTCGGGACGGTGATGCGCCAGCGTGAACAGGTCCTGTTCTGACCAGCCAAACAGCGGTGATCGCAGCGCCGCAGCCAAGGACAAATCATCCTCTGGCAAAGCCACAAACGCGAGAAGCGCCGCGAGGTCTCGCACCGCTAATTCGGCACCAACACGCAACCTATCAGCCCCCGCGATTTGCAATTCAGCGGCCTTGCAGGCGCGGATAATCTCGTCGAACAGGCCAGTTTTACGCCCACGCACAAGGATCAGAACATCGCCTTCGGTGATCGGGCGGTGGTTGTATGCGCCAGAACGGCCAATCTCTATTGGCAGGGTTTCATGATCGACCATATGGCGAATTTGCGCCGCGACCTTACCAGCAAGCATGACCTTTTCGTCGGTCGCACTGCGCATATCGACGGGTTCAAACCACTTACGGTCATCGTCGTTTTTGACTTTTTCCTCAACTAGCCACAGATCAACACGGCCGGGCATGTCTTCTTTAAATGCCAGATGCCCAGCGTCTGTTTCCATGCCAAAGGACTGCGGCCCACTGAAGGTCTGATCAACGACGCGCAGGATGGCGAAAGATGACCGGAACGAATAATCCAGCGAGCGGTTCATCAACTGACGGCCCACGTTTGACAGGGCATCATCAAAGTGGTGGCGCATCTCGTCGAACGCCTCTGGCGCAGCGCCCTGGAACGAATAGATCGACTGTTTGCGGTCACCGACGACAAATATCGTGCGATCCGCATCCTTTTTTGCACCGTCGCCTGCGGTGAATTCTTGGGTCAATTGCCGGATCACGGCCCATTGTGTTGGGCTGGTGTCTTGGGCTTCGTCGACCAGTAAATGGTCGATCCCGCCATCAAGCCGGAACAGAACCCATTGGGCCACATCGCGGTCGGTCAAAAGCTGTTTGGTTTTACCGATCAAATCGTCGAAATCAAGCATTCCCATGGCGAGTTTTGCAGCCTCATAGGCGGGCAAAAATACTTGGGCAAACGCACAGAGTGCGCGGGTTTTATCGGCGGCATCCAGCGCCCATTCGTGGTTTTTCGTAATCGCAACACGGTCCATCCAACCTTGGAGATCGTCGATAAACGGCTCTGCGGCCTCAACCGCCTTTTTGTGATTGCTTTGCGGGAAATTAGTGGACTTGGACCGGGCGCTGTTCGCATACAAGAACATCTTGCACACCGTGTTGTAAGTGGCCCAATCGGGTGATTTGATGTTCAGTGCCTGCAACGCCTTGGCAAAATCCACATAGGTTTTTGACTGCCCGACAAAGCCTTGTGCGATTTCTTCGATCAAACCAGATTCGGACCCGTTGATTGCCAATGAAGGCAAGTCGCCGCGTTTCAGGTTCGCGGGCAATTCAAGGGCGGCAAGCAGGGTATCATCTGTTAGCGGGGCTAAGAATTGTGCACGTTTGCGCGAAATTTCAGCCGTCAAGTCGGTGAGGTCCGCACCGGTGAAGTGGCGAAGCAGGTCAGTGACGACATGTTCGTCCGGCCCCTCAACCATCTGGTCAACAACATCGGCGCGTAGGTCGCGCGCGGTTGTGTCTTCGATTTCTTTGAACTGTGGGCTGATCTCGGCCTCTAGCGGGAACCGTCGCAGGACGCCCGAACAAAACGAGTGAATGGTTTGGATTTTTAAACCACCGGGGGTTTCGATCGCGCGGGCAAACAGCTGTCTGGCATTGCGCAGCCGCGCCGCATCGATCGTGCCAATTACACCCAAATCAGTCAGGTCAACACGCAGCGCAGCGTCGGGCATCATCGCCCATTTTCCTAAGCGCTCAAAGAGACGGTTCTGCATCTCGGCGGCGGCGGCCTTGGTGTATGTCAGGCACAGAATGTTCTGTGGTTCGACATCTTCAAATAATAACCGCGCCACGCGGTCGGTCAGAACGCGGGTTTTGCCGGAACCTGCGTTGGCCGACAGCCAAGTGGACGCATAGGGGTCGGCGGCATCGACTTGGGCTTGGGTTGCGTTGTCGCGGATCATGTCAAATCCTCCGGCACGGCATCGTCGCTGGTGTCCCATTCACCAAAGCGTGAAAGGTGGTCATAGTTACTGAAATCCGTAGTCGAGAACATCGCGATACGGGCTGAGTAGCCACGTGATTTTTGCTGATATTTCTGTAATAGAGTCTGAAATTCGTCCCAAACCTGCATGGCAGGATGGTCTTTTAGCGGGGCCGGAACATCGCGCATACCGGTATTTACGGCCACGAATGTGGCGCCTTCGGCAGCGACACGACCCACGGCTTTAAACGCGCCAAGTTCGATCATCGCTGCTTCAAGCAAAAGCTGTTTATCAAACGCGATCTGCTGGTTTTTGGTTGGGACGCTCCCTGTTTTATAGTCATAAATAATTGCCAGCCCTTCGATCGTCAGGTCAAGGCGATCCGCCTTGCAAGTCAGATCCACGCCGGTCGTGCCAACCGCGATCCTACCATCTTGCTCTACGAACGGTTTATCGTCTTTTGTGCCTAACACAGGGGTACCAACAGATTGCCGCTCAATTTCACCCGCGATGAACCTATCTGCAACACGGTCCAACCGCGATAGCCATTGTGCGCGTGTGGTCGGCCAAGGGCAGTCACGGGTGAGAATCTGTTCGGCTATTTCCATCAGTTCTTCGCGCGCATCCGGCGCGGATGCAACAATGCCTTGCACCACGAAATTTTCCAAAACCTCATGCACGATCATGCCGCGCAATGCCGCATCCACTCGTGGCGTCAGCGGATCAAGCCGGTTGAGTCGCAAAACTTTGCGCGCATAAATTGAATAGGGATCGCGGATCAGGGTTTTGACCTGCGTGACCGAAATTGACGTGGGTCGCGCGGCGATGGGTGGCTGCGGCGACGGGCGGTGTGCGCTGGGAGTGGGGGCATCAGGGATGGAAAGTGCGGCCGATTGCGCAAGCCAGACGTCGCCATCTGCCCGCATTCGCGCCAATGCCGCTGGCCCGTCTTGATCGGGCAAACCGCCCAACAAATTGACCAATCTGTTGACCCACCGCGATGATACGGTTTCAGAATCAGCGGACCGTTTGGCGCGGCTGATATAAACCTCTTTGGCGGCAACCGCCTGTTGATAATCGTGGGCGGAAAGCCCGATCTGGCGTTCAGGCAGCAACAGCCCTGCGTCTCGTCGCATGTTTCGGTTTAACCAAGGATCAGGGCTTGCGAACTCTGGCCAGATGCCTTCATTCATGCCGCCAAGGATTACGAGATCGGCGCCCTGAACGCGGGCTTCAAGCGTGCCCCAGATCAGAATATTTGGATGTGCTGCGTCGCGGTCGCGAACCGTTCCGCCGGCTAGAACCGCACCAAATAAGTTAGTATACTCGAACGGCGTCAACTCTCCACCTGCATCGGCATGGGTCGTAAGGGTATCGCAAACGCGGCGGGCCTCGCGACCTGCGGCTTCTTTCCAAAGTTCGCTTGTATCGTCGGTATTTGGGCCAGAACACAGCTGTTCAGTTAAGGTCAAGTGCGCCTTAAGATGGTCGGCCAGATCACGCGGGTTCATGCAATCTAAGTCGCCTATCAAGTTGCCGATCCAAGCCGCCCAAGCAGCGCGGTCGCCATCCTCATTTTCAGTTTTTTCAGCCCATTCGGCCAGTGCCGCGGGCGACGGAAATGGTGGACCATAGCGGCGCAATGACAGCTCTAATTCTCGGGTATATCGCTGGTGGGGGCCGCGATCGTTGGGTGCTGAATGACAAAGTGGATGTTTGAGAAGGGTGAGCAGGCTCTCGCTCGTGATCTCTTGCCCAAACAGATCGGCGGTGTGCCGCAGCATCCGACCTGGAGGCGAAAGCGCAAGCGGTAGGCCCGCGCTGTCGTCTGGTTTAATGTCCCACCGATCCAAGGCAGCAGTGACTTGGCGGGTCAGCATGCGGTCGGGTGAAATTAGTGCGGCGGTTATTCCGTCTTGGGCGGCCATCCGCAGGCGCAATGCGATGGCCTCGGCCTCGGCGCGGGGTGATGCGGCCTCGATCAGGGTCATGTTTTGCGTGGCGGCTTTTAGATCGCCCAAGTCCGGACCATCGCGCAACCATTGGTCAGTTACGGGTGCGGGGCGTAACGACAGTGACACCAATCTATTGCGATGCGGATGTGGCGCGGCGGCATCTGGCCAAGGTGGAACGTCATTTGGGGAAACGTTCGCAGCGGCCAAAAAGCTGTGGAACCGATACTGCGGGTGGTCTTCGGATACGCGGGCGTCGGTCATGCTTTCCCAGACGTCAGCGGGTAAATCAAAGTCGAAACCGGGAAGGACAACCGCCCCTTGCGGCAGTTTGGCGACGGCTTGCATCAACATCGATGTGGCCCCGCGCGATCCCGTAGATCCCGCGACAATGATCGGATGTTGTGGTGGGTTGGTTGCCCATTTTTGTGCCAAACCAGTCACTACGCGACGTAGTCGCAGGTCTTTGTCAGGCACGGCAGTTTTGTCGAAATAGGGCGTTACTATCTGTAGGAACTTCAGCGCGCGGTCCCAGTGGCCGGACTCGTCAGTCACGTCGAGGGATTGGAACACATCGGGGCTGGCGCCTTCGCCGTGCATTTCCTCCATTAAGGTCGCCAAACTATCGGACAAATCGTAAAGCGCGGATCGCGGCGCGAGCTTGTCGTCTTGGGTCAACAATGCAGCGACCAATTGCGACAATTCTAAGCGGCGGCGCAGTGGCGACACAGATGGTGGGCCCGCGTCAATAGTGGGGTCGTTGGCTAGATCAGTGATCAGGCGCACCCGTGGCAAAAGCCGCGCTGGGCCTGCATCGAAAACGGACCTGATCCGGCGTTGTGTGCGGCTGGTGTTGACGAAAATCTCGACCCGCGCCCAGTCTGTTGGGGCCAATCTGACACCTTGTTTTCGCAGGCCCACGACCAACGCAGTTGCAAAATCTGCGCCGAGAGGCATGCCAAAGATGCGCGGGGTTCTGCTGGTGTCAAACATGGGAAGCCTCGATCATATTTTCCGCAATTGCGATGCTTTCAGGTTGGCCGACGTCGCACCATTGCCCTGAATATGAGACGCCATAAAGCGCGCCCCGTTCCGTGATCCTATCCCACAAAACATTCATCGAAAATGCAGTGTCGGTGATTTGGACTAGGTCATCTGTTCGGATTATTTGCAGGCCGGAATAGACATCGCCCGCGCCACGGGTAAGCCGCCCATCGGCGTCGCGGTTAAAGTCGCCAGCGCCAAAGTGACCGTGTGCGGATGGTTTGGGAATGGTCACCAACAAAGCCTCCATTTCGGGTTTCCAAGCCGCCAACAGCATCGCGATTGGATTTGGCCCCACCCAAACCGCATCGGTATTTAGCGTCACGACGGGTGACCCAGCAAGAAGGGGCCCCGCCTGACGTAAGCCGCCCCCGGTTTCCAAAAGCATTTCGTTTTCGTCCGAGTATGTCACATCGCAGTCGGCTAGGTGATTGCGGATCATTTGACCTTTGTAGTGAAGGTTGATGACAACCGGCCCAAGGTCCAGGCCTTGCGTCAATGCCAACGCGTGATCGATCAATGGCATCCCTGCAACTGGGACAAGCGGTTTGGGTCGATCAACCGTCAGTGCACCCATGCGGGTGCCAAATCCGGCGGCAAACAAAAGGATGGGTGTCGTCATTTCGAACCCAATATTTGTAGGGTCGATGCGTCGGGTGTTGGCAAGATCGACATGATTTCTTTGCTGAGATTACTAAGCGCGGGATGCGATAGATCTTGCATCAGGTAGCGCCAAACGCGGGGGATGAATTGAAGATACTGCGGTTTGCCGTTCTGTGAAGCTAGACGCGCAAAAATGCCTAATATCCGCAAATTCCGCTGCGCACCGACGCAGGCCAAATGAGAACCCATTTCGACCACATCACAACCGGTGTGGTTGCAAAATTGCAGGGTGATCGCCTTGCTAACGGTATCGTCGACGTCGCGTCGCGCGTCGCGGATCAGCGACATAAGATCATATCCCAGCGGGGCCATGCAGGCGTCTTGGAAATCCAAAATCCCAACGCGATCTGTGCCAGCCTCGTTGGGTCGCCAGATTAGGTTTTCGGCATGATAGTCACGTAGCGCTAAGTGCAGTGATGGATCAACATGTGAAGCGAATGCATTTAGCATCGCATCGCAAAGTGGGGGTGCTTTGGTCGGATCATTTGCATAAAATTCGGCAGTAAGGCCAACCATGTCAGCGGCGGTTTCGTGGGTTATTTGAGTCACGTCAACGGTGATATTTTTGTCGTGCAGGTGGCCCAATACATCAGTTGCCGCTTTGTACAGCGTTGGCTCTTCATGCGGGTTTTGCTTCAAATGCTGTGCGAAGTCAGTTTGCCCAAGGTCAGAGATAATCATCAACCCGTGATCTGGATCATGCGCGTAAATCCTGGGAGGGCAAAGGCCCGCATCGGTCAAAGTTGACGCGATGTTCGCAAATCGCAATGTGTCCCTTGATGGGTCCGTCATCAAAATGGCAGGTGGCTGATCAAATCTGGCGTATTGCCGCGCAGACGCATCACCGGCAATGGGTGTCAGGGTGGCGTCCTGCCAGTCTGTCCCGCGCAAAAATTCATGCATCTGAAAAAGCAGCACTAAGATGGGGCGGCACATTGGCCGTAAGGTGGTGCACACCCTCACCAACGGAGAACGAAAATCTTGCCGCGTTTTCGGGTTGGTCCGACCCTAGGCGGTCAGGCCACTCGATTAGGCAAATTGCCGTGTCTAACGCATCGATCAATCCCAATTCCGTCGCCTCGTCGGGGTGGGTCAGTCGGTAAAGGTCGCAATGCCAGATGTCGCCTGCGTCGTCGTCATAGGTTTGCACCAGTGTGAATGTTGGGGACGGCACGTCCTCTTGGCGACCCAAGCGGGCGCGGATCAGGGCGCGCGAAAATGCGGTTTTACCGGCGCCAATTGGCCCCTCTAGTAGAATGCAGTCGCGAATTTTCAGCAATGGCGCTATGCGAGCGGCCAGTGCGGTGGTCGCTAATTCGTCGCGAAGATGGAGATCGAATGTCATCATGCCCCAAGATTATGATTTGGGGCGGTGCCTGCAAGTCAATTCAGCCTTTGGCGGACAACAATGCCGGATCAACTTGGATCAATTTTTGGATCGTCGGTTTCGTCGGGTGGTCAAATTTGAACCTAATCAAGGTCATCCCGCCCACAATTGGATCGGCCTGACAGGTGATATGGCGTCCGTCATCCATGATCGTGGTATCGGTCCAAGGTTGGCGTAAACCCATATGACAGGAAAATTCGCGCAAGTTTGTCCAAATACGTGACGGTGTGCACTGATCTTGCCATTTAAGCAGCTCAATCCGAAGATCATATTGCATCATTCCACCCGCAAGATCAGTGCCCCAAAGCGCGCCATATGCGGTGTTCGCCATAACAAGGTTGCCGGCGTTTGAGAACACAACAACGGCATCCTCAATATGATCAAGCACAGCTTGGCTGGTTTCAATTTCTGACCGGAAACTGCGGGTCAACGAAATTTCGGCGCTGATATCTTCGAAGTACAGTGCGAACGCGCCGTCGGGATGGGGTCGACCTGTGACGCGGAATGTTTGGCCATCCGGTAAATCCCAATGTTCGGAATACGAGCCGTTTTTTGCGGCGTGCTCCATCGCGCTGAATTGCTCACGCCATGAGGTGTAGTTTTTTGGCTCTGGGAGCATTCTAGATTCGCGGAGCCTATCAAAAACCGCATCCAGCGTTGGCCGTCCTGATAGGAATTCAAAGTTAAGGCCAGTCATATCCAGGAACGCCGGATTGAATGTGGCCAATTGCCGGCGCTGGTCAAAGATCGCAAGACCGATGGAAAGCTGGGCAAATGTCTGATTAAGCGTTTGTACGAAATTGTGCTGGGCCAGCTCTGAACGCACAATAGAATCGGCGCCTGTCGCATAGTGCAACGTCGCTTTTTCCGATTTGTGTGTGGTGATGTCAAACCAACGTGGCGTGTCTTGTTCAGTTGCCGTAAGCGATTTTCGCGTCTGCGTGGATTCAAGACCGATGGTGCCGTCAAGGCCGCTAAACAATGGGGTATTAGACAACCGAGACAACGCGATTTCCGAACTGCTGCAAGCATCTGCGACATCAAAATATGCATCGTTTGCCCAAATAAGCTGCCCTTTTTCGTTGCACCGCCACATCATTGTTGGTGCGTTTTTGACGACATCTCGCAGCACCGCCAATTCAGTGTTTTCTTTGACCAAAATTAAAGCGTTGATTTGGGAGATGTTTGCGTCGGAATATCCGCCAACGGTGATGCGAACTGTATGTTCTGCAGGTACGATATTTAACCAACTGGAAGACCCATCAATTGCGGATAAAACAACGGGATCGGTGGCGCATTCATCAAGGGTTTGTCGCAGGTCACCGAATGTTGGTTCAAGCACGGCAATAATCGAGTCTCGATGCGGCGCGGAAAACCCAGCCTGAGAAAGTAACACTGCCGCATCACTGGTCGAGTCGATGATATGTTCGCCTTCAAGCAGAAAAGTGATATCGTCGTGGTCGGTTTCGCGCCGCAACCGTTTGGGTCGACGAGACGTCATATAGGACGCGCCAATGCCCACTGTAGCGATCATGGACGCCGTAAAGGCGACCGCAATTAGATCAAGAATTCCCAATGACATGCCCACGACCGTCCATCTATGTTCAAAAGGAACATTCTGATATCAAGGTTAATGTCGAGTTAAGCTTTGCTAATGAGTTTCAAACGGTTCGTTATCACCCAAGGCATTCCCCGTCGCATCAAGCTGCGGTGAATGTGGCCATATCACTTCGATAACGGCCCCGCCGCGCCCATATGCTTGACGGGGCGCATTGCGAAATTGGATGCGCGCACCGGACCGTTCCAAAAGGGTTTTGGCGATAAATAGTCCCAGTCCCATACCAGAATAACCAGGTCTTTTTTTAGTGTCAGCACCAGTACGGCGCCTGCGCACAAACGGGTCGCCAATGCGGCCAATAACAGATGCGGGGAACCCTGCGCCATCGTCAGAAATTTGCACCCGCAATTCAGTTTCTGTCCAGCTGATTGTCACATCAACAGACGATTCGGAAAAATCGACGGCGTTTTGGATGAGGTTCCGCAAGCCATGCACTATCTCGGGGCGGCGGAGCACAATGGGGTGTTTTCCGGCGCTGATATCCTCGGGGCCAACATGATAGCTGATCGACTTGCCGCGATCTGCATGTGGTTCTGCGGCTTCCCGAACCAATGCCTCAATTGGGCCGCTTTGAATTTGGCGATCATCTTTTCCAGCTCGCCCCATCGACAACAGAATTTCGCGACAACGGGCGGCTTGGGCGTGGATCAAATTGACGTCTTCGGTCAATTCGGGATCATCCGTGACTTCGGCGCGCAACTCGCCGCTGACCAGCATGATTGTGGCGAGAGGTGTGCCAAGTTCATGCGCTGTTGCGGCGACAACGCCACCCAAGTCCGTCAGCTTTTGTTCGCGCGATAATGCCAGCTGTGTCGCCAGCAGTGCTTCACCCATATTGTGCATTTCCGTGGTGACTTGGCGTGCGTAAATACCCAAAAATACAACCCCGATTACCAGCGCCAACCAAAATCCGAATTGAAACAGACCGGGCAACATCAGCGCCTCACCGCTCGCTGTGACGATAGGCAAGCTGAATTGGCTTAGAACCGACGTCAGTATAATTGCGGCAGTCCCCAATAAAACAGTGCTACCAAGATGAAGCACGGTTGCGGCGATTGTCACTGGTGCCAACAGCAACATCGCAAATGGATTATTCAGGCCACCAGTTAGAAACAACAGAACGCTAAGCTGGACGATATCAAACGTGATCATCAAGAACGCCTCACGTTCTTTCAGCCGTTTGTTTTCGGGGTAAATGAAGCCGATAATTAGGTTTACGATGATTGACGCGCCGATGGTCATGGTGGCCAGCCCAGTTTCAAGTTGCAGGTCAAATATCCGCACAGCCACGATCAACGCGACAGTTTGACCAAGCACGGCGAGCCAGCGCAGCGCGACAAGTGTCCGCAGACGCACCCAATTGCTGCGCTGACGTTCTTCAAACATTTCAAATTCAGTACCGGACATCATGGATCCTTGCGTGCGACGAGCTGTTCCATAGCTAAGCCGTGTGAGATAGTTCATCAATGCAGCCAATTGGAAAGGGTTCAAATGTCTAAAATCATTACAATTGGGGCAACTGTTACTGTGGTGGCTTTGATCGGGGGCACGTTTGCGATTACCAAATTACGCACGCCGACGATGGCTGACTGTAGTGCGAGCGCCGTGGGTGGCGCCGCGATTGGTGGGCCGTTTGAGCTTGTGGACGAAACTGGACGCACGGTGACGGACGTCGATGTGATAACCAAGCCGACGCTGATCTATTTTGGCTATACGTTCTGCCCTGATGTGTGCCCGCTGGATGTCGCACGCAATGCCGCTGCGGTTGATATTTTGACCGAACGGGGGATCGATGTGGGTTCCGTTTTCATCAGCATTGATCCAGCGCGCGACACACCCCAAATTATTGGCGATTACACTGATAGCTTTCATCCTGATATGATCGGGCTTACCGGATCGGACGCACAAGTCGCTGCGGCATCAAAAGCATATCGCACGTTTTATTCCAAAGCCGACGACGATCCTGAATATTACCTGATGCAGCATTCAACGTTCAGCTATCTGACATTCCCTGACAATGGCTTCGTCGAATTCTTCCGTCAAATTGACAGCCCCGAAAAAGTGGCCGATGCTGTGGAATGCTTTACTGTGGCAACGTGATAAGTTGACCATGCTGGATCACATGCTAAATGGTTGAGTAACCGAACAGGAGTTCTGGCGCGATGGACATGGCTGATCTGAAACTTGGGGATGATCCGTCCTTATTGTTGCTTGATGACGATGAAGCATTTTTGAAACGGCTTGCAAAAGCAATGGAAAAGCGCGGATTTTCTGTTGAAACTGCGGGTTCTGTTGCGGCTGGTAAGGCAATTGCGACGGCCCGTCCCCCTGCATATGCGGTGTGTGATTTGCGGCTTGGTGATGGCAATGGGCTAGACGTTGTCGAAGTGTTGCGCGAACGTCGCCCCGATGCGCGCATCGTTGTTTTGACAGGATACGGCGCAATTGCCACGGCTGTAGCAGCGGTCAAAATCGGTGCCACCGATTATTTGGCAAAACCTGCCGATGCGACTGACATAACTAACGCGCTGTTGGCGCAAGAAGGCGAGATGCCTCCGCCGCCAGAAAACCCAATGAGCGCGGACCGCGTGCGCTGGGAACATATTCAGCGGGTGTTTGAGATGTGCGACAGGAATGTATCTGAAACGGCCCGCCGTCTTAGTATGCACCGCCGTACATTACAGCGCATCTTGGCTAAACGCAGCCCGCGTTAGACCCTATAGCAGCAGTTTCTTGCGAATCCGCGTCACAGGCGTGCCATTTGACAACGGCAAATGTGGGATTTCGGCGTAATTCGCGAACCCAAGCCCGCTATAATATTTCAGCCCACCGACATTATCCGCCCTGATTGTTGCGTCGATAGTTTGCACGCCAGCGGCGACGGCAGCGCGGCGCGTGGCAGACCACAGCTTTTGCCCGATCCCCAGCTGGCCCCGATCAACCGCGACAAACGACGCGATAACCGCCCAACCGTCAGGCATCGGATCATCGGGGTTTGTTTGCCAGCCAAGAAACTGAAACCCAGACAGCTGCCCATTTGTGAGGGCGACTTGCACGCTCACCGCCGCAGCAGGCAAAATGTAATGATCGCGCATTTTATCAACTGTTATTGGTGTCAGGTGCGCAGTCGTGCCGCCAACAGCGATAAGGCTGTTTAAAAGAATAGCCATTTGCGGTGCGTCACCGACTACGGCTGGGCGAATACGTGTGTTGATCATAATCTATCCATGAGGTTGGCGTGGCGCGCGGTAAAATCATTGCGGACCTCAACAGGTGGCCGTAGCCGAATTTCAAGCGTATTCACCAAGTTAGGATCGATTTTTCCAAAGAACTTATCAGCCTCAGCTGCGGTAAACCCAGCGATTTGCACGGCCTCCAACCATGCAGAAATCTTATCTGCTTTTTTGATCTGTTTCTTGATCGTGATGGGCACTTGCGCCGGAAGACCGAACCGGATGTGGATTGCAGCCATTAAACGGTCATCGAGCACGCCGTAATCGGGGCCAACAGTGGCCTTCACAGGGCTGATCATGTCGCCAATTACATATTCTGGTGCGTCGTGCAAAAGTGCCGCGAGTTGCCATTTGACCGGTGCTGTTGGGTTCTGTGTCAGATAGATATCAGCGACCAGCAGCGAATGTTCAGCCACCGAATAGGCATAATCCCCGATCGTCTGCCCGTTCCAACGCGCCACAAACGCAAGGCCATGGGCAATGTCTTCAACCTCAATATCCATTGGCGTTGGGTCTAGCAGATCAAGCCTGCGACCCGATAACATACGCTGCCATGCGCGCGGCTGTTTCATATGTGACCTCGTGACCATTGTCGTAGGTGGGTTGTGGTGCTAAATGCCCCAACAACCAGATGAAAAAGGATGTGCCAGATGGCAACGGATTATATTGTAAAAGATATCGCATTGGCAGGCTTTGGCCGCAAGGAGCTCGATATCGCGGAAACTGAAATGCCGGGGCTGATGTCGCTTCGCACGGAATTCGGTGGCGCCAAGCCATTGGCTGGGTCCCGTATCGTTGGATCGCTGCATATGACGATCCAGACTGCGGTTCTGATTGAAACGCTTGTTGCACTTGGCGCTGACGTGCGCTGGGCGTCCTGCAATATTTTTTCCACGCAAGACCATGCCGCCGCAGCGATTGCTGAATCCGGCGTGCCCGTCTTTGCGATCAAAGGTCAGTCATTAACTGAGCATTGGGATTACTTGGATCGTTCATTCATGTTCCCCGAAGGCGCGAACTTGATCTTGGACGATGGTGGCGATGCTACGCTGTATATTCTGCTCGGTGCTCGCATGGAGGCTGGCGAAGATGTGCTGGCTGTGCCGACATCTGAGGAAGAAGAAGCCATCAAGGTTCAGATCAAGAAACGTATCGCCGAGACTCCAGGTTGGTTTGCTAAGACGAAGGCCACTATCGTCGGTGTGTCCGAAGAAACAACAACGGGCGTTCACCGTCTGTATGACCTGCATAAAAATGGCCAATTGCCGTTCCCTGCGATCAACGTGAACGACAGTGTGACCAAGTCCAAATTCGACAACAAATACGGCTGCAAAGAATCGCTCGTTGACGGCATTCGCCGTGCGACTGACACGATGATGGCCGGTAAGGTCGCTGTCGTATGTGGTTACGGCGATGTTGGTAAAGGATCGTCTGCGTCATTGTCCGGCGCCGGTGCGCGTGTAAAGGTGACCGAAGTTGATCCAATCTGCGCATTGCAGGCTGCGATGGACGGCTTTGAGGTCGTGTTGCTGGAAGACGTCGTGGAAACGGCTGATATTTTCATCACCACAACGGGCAACAAAGATGTCATTCGCATCGAACATATGCGCAAAATGAAAGACATGGCGATCGTTGGAAACATCGGCCACTTTGACAACGAAATTCAGGTAGCGTCCCTGAAAAACCACAAGTGGACGAACATCAAAGAACAGGTCGACATGATCGAAATGCCATCTGGCAGCCGCTTGATCTTGTTGTCCGAGGGTCGTTTGTTGAACCTTGGTAACGCAACTGGTCACCCGTCGTTTGTGATGTCCGCGTCGTTCACCAATCAAGTGTTGGCGCAAATGGAGTTGTGGATGAAGGGCGATGAATATCGGCCTGGGGTCTATATTTTGCCTAAACATCTGGACGAGAAGGTCGCGCGCCTGCACCTCGATCGTATCGGTGTAAAGCTGTCCAAGCTGAACACAGAACAGGCCGATTATATTGGTGTTTCTGTGGATGGCCCGTTCAAGCCAGAGCATTACCGCTACTAAGCGCGTGGCAGGGAATAGACAAAAACCAACAAAGCGCACCCGGATTTTGGGCGCGCTTTTTCGTTTGGCTGGACTGGCATTGATTTGGGCGATTGTTTGGGGTGCGATCAACCCAACACGCGCGATTCCGCCGGGGTGGAACCCGCTTGCGCCATTGCAAGTGACTGAACCTGTGACCCTGTTTACCAACTGGCGGTTGGAACGCGCGCTCAATTCACCAGAGGCGTGCATTGATGCACTGTCCACGGCCGCCAGTATCGACGTGCTGGATGATTTTGAAGCCACTGATCAATGTCATATCCTTGGCCGCGTTGATCTTGCGGGTGTTGGCCTGGCGTGGATCAATCCTGTTGAAACGACCTGCGCGATTGCGCTGCGTATGGCAATGTGGGAACAGCATAGCCTGCAACCCGCTGCCGTTGATTTGCTGGATACGACGGTCACGGGGATCGATCAAATCGGCAGCTATGACTGTCGTGAAATGCGGACGACCTTGGGTGGGTCAAACCGGATGAGCACCCATGCAACCGCAGAGGCGATTGATATATCTGGATTCCAATTTGCCGATGGGACTGCGACCCGCCTAATCGACGATTGGGACGCCACCGGCGCCAAATCACAGTTTTTGCACAGCGCCCGCGACGGAGCATGTGACTGGTTTCGGCTGACGCTATCGCCGGATTACAACAACTTGCACGCGGATCATTTGCACCTGCAATTGCGCGGTTGGGGGTCCTGTAAATAGATTGGCGCAGGCGTTCTGCGACTTGCGCGCCATTTCTCCCCAAGAATTTTCTTTACCAAACGCCTCATCAGGCTCTACGGTTTGCGCTAGCGCGGGAAGTTTCGTCGGCGCATCATTAGGCCACGCTGGCCAGAAGCAATTAAAAGGGGACCAAAATATGGGTAAGAGAGACGAATGGATCGCGAAATACGCTGAAGATCTGAAGACAAAGTGCAACATGACGCCAGATATGGTTCTGTTGACGAAGGTTACAATCGGCTGTGGACCATCAATTTATAACAAAGACGCACAAACAGTTGCTGGCAGCCAAGAGTCCGAACTTGAGACCGTAAAGAACAACTTTCTTATGAAAAAGCTGGGCCTGCCCGACGGTCCAGAATTGATGGAAGCCATCAACAAAGCTATCGAAATATATGGCAAATCCGAGCGTAATAAATACCGTCCGGTTGTGTATTACATGCTGTGCAAGCATTTCGGCAAAGAATCCGTTTACGGCTAATTTCACTGAAGCTTAAATTTATAGCGCGCGTTCTAGATACTGAGGCGCGCGTTTTACGTTTTTACAGAACCGCTAAGATGAAGCCCATGGTTGTCGCGGCCATGATCGCATATCCGCTGTCAATCACTGCATGCATCCAAGGCCGATTAGAATAGCCGTTGTTCACGAAAATCCATGGGCTGATAAAGAACGCGCCGATGCCAAAGCTGGCAACAAGCCCTTTGCCGACACCTTCAATGCCGGACAATGCAAAAGTATGTCGCATCATGCCCGCGACCATCAGGATCATCACGAAAGATACGATGTAAGGCGCCGGGCTAGTGTTGGCGGGTTTTCCGTCTGGTGCGACTTCAATTTTGGCGGCTGCTATCCATGGTTTGGCCAATACCATGTAATATATTGCGCCCGCAGCAAATGCTGCCGCTGCGGCCACTATAACTGCTAAAGATCCCATTTATACGCCTCCCTTAGATCTTTTGGGTGGGGCATTATGTAATGGAAAAGCAGTAGCACCTAGGGTTTTATATGACCCATGCCGCAAATCAAATCCCACTCAGTGTCTGTCACAGGTTGCACGGATAGCCGAGAGTTTTTTACAAGGATCATATCTGAAAGGTCTGGTTTTTTTTTGATCGCATCGAGCGTGACGGGTTTCGCAAACGGTCTGACTGCTTGCACATCAACGCATTCCCAACGCACATCGTCGATGGTGCTATCTGGATGGGCCGCATTTTTGATCACCAAGATGCCGACAATTTCAAGCCCAGAGCGCGAGTGGTAAAAGAACCCCTCGTCGCCCACCGCCATGTCACGCATAAAGTTGCGGGCTTGGTAATTGCGCACGCCGTCCCATTCTTCGCCAGCGTTTCCCTTGGCAACAAGATCATCCCAACCAAAGACGTCAGGCTCGGATTTGAATAACCACTTTGCCATTAGCCGATGACCTTTTTCCACGCGGTCAGTTCCACGGATGCGAACAGGCCCGCCTTGTTATATGGATCGTTGTCTGCCCAAGTTTGCGCCGCCGCCATGTCGTCCACATCAAGCACGATCAGGCTACCACACATTTGCCCGTCTGTATCCAAAAACGGCCCTGCCATTTCCACAACGCCAGTGCTTTTGATATAAGCCAAATGCGCGTCACGGTTATCGACCCGCGTTTGCAAGGCACCAGATTTGTCTTTGGTCATTAAGGCTACACGCATTTTATTCTTTCTTAAGTGGGCGGGACAATAGCGATTTGAGCGCTGTTGCCACGTCGGTTTTTTGCATCGATAGATCAGCTGCGACTGTGCAGATTGGCAGATTAATGTCGAGAGATTTAGCAAGCTTTTGTACCGCCTGTGCGGTCGCAGCACCTTCAACAGTGATGGATTTATCGAATGGTTTGCCAGATCCAATGGCTTGCCCGTACTGATAATTGCGCGACTGGTCAGACGTGCAGGTCAACGCCAAATCACCAAACCCAGACAGCCCATGCAACGTATCTGGATCGGCCCCAACCCGTGTCGCCAGCCGTTGCATCTCCGCGAAACCGCGCGTGATAAGCGCGGCGCGTGCGCTTTCACCAAGCCCAGCGCCCATGCAGACCCCACAAACGATCGCCATGACGTTTTTCAACGCCCCGCCCAGCTCCGCACCTATGGTGTCGGTTGTCCAGTAAAGCCGCAACGTTTGGGTCGAAAGTACGGCTTGCAGCGCGGTGCATTTGTCTTCGTCAGCACATGCCAGCGTAAGCGCAGTCGGTAACCCACGCGCAATATCAGCGGCAAAGCTGGGTCCAGTGAGAATGCCAGCAGTCGCGCCTGGTACTGCCTTTCTGATCGTGTCGACAGGCCCTGTCATCGTGGTCAGGTCAATGCCTTTGCAGCATGCAATAAGCGACTTGCCCACAAGGTGATCCGCATGTTCGGTAAGGAACCCGCGCAGCGATTGTGTGGGGGTAGTCAGCAGAATGATGTCGGCGGCAAACAGATCAGCCATACTATTGGTAACACTGATCAGGGTTGGCAACGTGATGTCAGGCAAGCGTGGGTTTTGACGTGTATCTTGCATGGTTTTGACCGCAATGGGGTCGCGCGCCCAAAGCGTCACAGGTTTCCCATTAAGCGCCAAGGTCACCGCAAGTGCGGTTCCGAATGCGCCACCTCCAGCCACTGCAATCATCATGCCTTCGCTCCTTTTTTGCCGGACCCAAGCATGGGTGCCGCTGTCGTGTCCAAAGGCCAACGGGGTCTTGCCGACAATGACATGCCGTCAAACTGCCCTGCTGCAAACCGTTCCACGCCGACATAGGCAATCATCGCCGCGTTATCAGTGCATAGGACCAAAGGTGGTGCGATAAACGCGATATCAAGTTCAGTGCAAAGTGCCGTCAGGCGCGCCCGAATTTCGGTGTTCGCTGCAACCCCACCTGCAACTGCAAAGGTCGGCTTACTAGGGTTCAGTGCCATATATTGCGTTAGCGCCCAGCGTGATTTTTTGTCAATAATGTCAGCGACGGCAGTTTGAAATCCTGCGCTTAGATCTGATTGGTCTTGTACCGTTAACCCATCATTTTCTGCGATCACCGTATCGCGGGCGCGGATCATTGCTGTTTTTAGGCCCGAAAACGACATGTTCCCGCCTTGCTCTTTAATCATCGGGCGAGGCAAATCAAATCGCTTGGCATTACCTGTTTCCGCTGCCTTTTGCACAGACGGCCCACCGGGTTGCGGCAAACCAAGGATGCGCGCAGTTTTGTCAAATGCTTCACCGGGGGCATCGTCGATTGTACCGCTAATACGCGTGTAATCGTCGTGGCCTTTGACCAGCAGGAACTGGCAATGCCCGCCGGACACCAGCAGCATCAAATACGGATAGAGCACTTGGTCAGTTAATCGCGGGGTCAGCGCATGCCCAGCAAGGTGGTTGACCCCAATAAGCGGCAGACCCGTGGCCGCGCAGATGCCTTTGGCCAGCATCACACCGGACACCACACCGCCGATCAGGCCGGGCCCAGCCGTTACAGCAACTGCGTCGATATCCTTGAGCGTAAGTCGCGCCGCGTTTAACGCTTGGGTCACACAAACATCGAGCTTTTCAACATGCGCCCGTGCTGCAATCTCAGGCACAACACCGCCAAAATCAGCGTGCAAATCGGTCTGACCGTGTATAATCGACGACAGTATTTCTGGTACGCCACCTGATTGGCGCACGACAGCAGCGGCAGTGTCATCGCAGCTGCTTTCAATACCAAGGATCGTACAGGTTCGTGTCATGGGCTGTTCCTGTTGCGGTTTGTTCATGGGCAGGTAACACTTGGACAGGTTTCAAACAATGGTGCCCCGAATGCAGCCGACCTTAATCATCACACGACCCGCCCCTGATGGCGCTAGGTTTGCAGCCGCTTTTACGGGCGTGCAGGTTTTGCTGTCGCCCTTGCAACGCATTGATCCGGTGGATGTGCTGTGCGCTGCAAAGGGCGTCATTTTCACCTCGACCAATGGCGTTGCGCAAGCTGAACGGTTGGGTATGACATCCGGACCTGCGTGGTGTGTGGGGGACCGCACGGCGCAAGCTGCAAAAGCGGCTGGGTTTGATGCGGTATCAGCGGGCGGCGATGTTGAAAACCTGTTGAAACTAATTTTATCCGCCAACCCTGAAGTTTCCTTGGCCCATATTCGTGGCTGCGATGCGCGCGGTGATCTTGCGCCGCGATTGCGCGCCGTTGGGATCGATTGCGTGGATTGCATAGCGTATAATCAAACACCTGTTCCCATGACGCCTGATGCGCTTAGGGCGATAAACGGGAGGGAATCTGTTATCATTCCCCTGTTTTCGCCCCGCGCCGCCACGCTATTGTTGGGCCAAGTAAGATTGAAAAAGAACGTTACGCTGATCGCGATCAGCAAAACTGTGGCATCGGTATTAGGTAATCACCGCGCTGTTCTGGCAGATCGCCCTGATGGGCCAGCAATGCTAGCGGCCAGCAAACACGCGCTTGCGACGGTGTGACACTGCGTAACGCGGCTTGAGAGACGGCGCGCGGACATATACGCTAGATGAGTGCCCATAGGATTGGGGCAGTTTAGCGATGAAAGGGTTTGCTCGTGGCAAAACAACCAGCCAAAGGTCGCAAGACACCTCAAAAGCCAAAGGCAAAGCCAGCCGTCGCTAAGGCGGTTGAGGCCGATATTGTCGCGCCTGAGATTGTTGAAATACCCGCTGTTGAAGATCCAGTTTCGGAAATCGAACCCGAGATTTTAGAACCGGTTATCGAAGCCACAGAAATTCCTGCCACCCCCTTTGCAGAACCTGCAAAACTTGGCTCAGCTATGCCCGCGATTTTGGGTGGTCTTGTGGCGGGAGCAATTGGTTTTGGCGCGGCGTATTTCGTTTTACCCAAACCAGACACGACCTTGCTTGCACAAATCTCCGCGCAAGCGTCCGAGATTGCCGAACTGCGTGATCAAATCGCGGCCTCGACGCCTGATTTGTCAGGCGTTGAGGCCGCTCAGGCCGCAACGGCAGACGCTATGGTTGCTGCGGACGGGCGCATTACTGCGTTGGAAACGCGTTTGAATGACCTAAGCAACCGTGCTGGCGACAGCGGATCTGTGTCCACTGCTGCCTATGAGGCCGAGTTGGATGCTCTAAGATCCGAGATGGAAAACCTGCGCGGCACCGCAATTGCAGAACTCGAATCCGCTCGCGAACAGGCAGCCGAAATTGAAAACAACGCCGAAGCAGCGGCGCGTGCTGCCGCTGGTCGTGCATCCCTTGCCCGCATTCAGAGTGGCATGGAAACAGGCGCACCATTGGGCGAGGCACTGGATGATTTGGCCGCTGCACTACAGGCTGATGTTCCTGCCGCGTTAACGGCTGTGCGTGACGGCACGCCGACGCTTGCTGCGTTGCAGTCGGATTTCCCAGCATTGGCCCGCGCTGCATTGGCAACTGCGCGTGCCGAGGGCGTATCTGGCGAAGCCGAAGGCGGTTTTGCCAGCTTCCTGCGTAACCAATTTGACGTCCGCTCGGTCGCGCCAAAAGACGGTGACGGAACCGACGCAATCTTGTCGCGCGCAGAAGCAACCCTGCGTCAGGGCCGCCTGACTGATACACTTGCTGAAGTTGGGGCGTTGCCCGAAGTAGCCCGTGCCGAGCTATCCGATTGGATCGCACTTGCCGAGGCGCGCGCAGATGCGCTTGCGGCGGCCGCGACCCTGTCCACATCCCTTAACGATAATTAAAGGCACCACCTTATGTTTTTGTCATTGATCAAAATTCTATTGTTCGTTGCGGTCGTTATGGGGCTGACGTTTGGGGCCACGATGTTGATGGACGTATCCGGCGGAGCGACAATCGCCATCGCAGGGATCGAACTTACCTTGTCGCCATTGCAACTGACGTTTGCACTTGTCGCTCTGATCGTTTTGGTCTGGCTGGGCCTGAAACTGACCAATTTTCTGATTGCTGCCTTCCGTTTCCTGAACGGCGATGAGACTGCGATTTCACGTTACTTTGACCGTAACCGCGAACGTAAAGGTTTTGAGGCCCTGTCCGAAGGGATGATGGCCCTGGCGTCTGGTGAAGGCCACCTTGCGTTGACCAAAGCACAGCGTGCTGAAAAGTTGCTCAAGCAACCGCAGCTGACCAATTTGCTGACAGCGCAAGCTGCAGAAATGACAGGCGACAAACGCACCGCAGAGGCAACTTATAAAAAGCTGCTAGAAGACGAAAAAACCCGTTTTGTCGGTGTGCGCGGCATCATGAAGCAAAAGCTGCAATCGGGTGATACCGAGACTGCGTTGAAACTCGCCAAAAAGGCGTTTTTATTGAAACCAAAGCATGAAGAAACTCAAGATGTTTTGTTAAAACTGCAGGCCAAAGGCGAAGACTGGAAAGGTGCGCGCGAAACGCTGGGTGCAAAGCTGAAATCCGGCAACCTGCCGCGCGATGTGTACAAACGGCGTGATGCGGTTTTGGCGTTGTCCGAGGCCCGTGATATGTTGGCTGATGGCAAAGATATTGCGGCGCGCGACGGTGCGATTGAAGCAAATCGCCTGTCCCCTGATTTGATTCCGGCGGCTGTGATGGCTGCACGCGGATATATTGCTCAGCACAATGCCCGTTATGCGGCGCGTGTTTTGACCAAAACTTGGGCGACAAAACCGCACCCCGACTTGGCCGCTGCGTTTGCACAAATTGCACCTGATGAGACACCTGCGGCGCGTTTGAAACGGTTCAAGGCACTGACGAAGCAATCCCCAACGCATCCCGAGACAAAAATGTTGCTGGTTGAGTTGAACATCGCAGCGGAGGATTTTCCCGCGGCCAAACGGGCGCTTGGGGATTTGGTTGAAACTGATCCAACCGCACGGAGCTTGACTCTAATGGCTGCGATTGAACGTGGTCAGGGCGCGGACGATGTTGTCGTGCGTGGCTGGTTGGCGCGTGCGTTGACAGCACCGCGTGGTCCACAGTGGATTTGCGAAAGCTGCCAGCACATTCATCCCG
>Ga0307492_10000167_pt1 | contig 29448 bp, 30 predicted proteins | sample SI3LmetaG_FD_202365 | JGI IMG/M metagenome (GOLD analysis project Ga0307492, IMG submission 202365) | Sea-ice brine microbial communities from Beaufort Sea near Barrow, Alaska, United States - SI3L | ecosystem: Environmental > Aquatic > Marine > Coastal | place: USA: Alaska | collected 2017-05-06 | reverse complement strand
GCGAGCACGCCGTGCTCGCGGCACCAGGCGAGCAGACCGTTCATCAGCGCGACGTCGCTGCCCGGGCGGATGGCCAGATGGAGGTCGGCCTCCTCGGCGGTTTCGGTGCGGCGCGGATCGATCACCACCAGCTTTGCGCCGCGCCCGGCGCGCGCCGCCTGGATGCGCTGGTAGACGATCGGGTGGCACCAGGCGGTGTTCGAGCCGACGAGCACGATCAGATCGGCGCGCTCCAGGTCGGCATAGCTCGCGGGCACCACGTCTTCGCCGAAGGCACGGATATGCCCGGCGACCGCGCTCGACATGCAGAGGCGCGAATTGGTGTCGATATTCGCCGAGCCGATGAAGCCCTTCATCAGCTTGTTGGCGACATAATAGTCCTCGGTCAGCAGTTGACCCGAGACGTAGAAGGCCACGCTGTCGGGGCCATGATCGGCGATCGTCTGGCGAAAGCGCTGGGCCACGAGATCGAGAGCCTTGTCCCAGCTCGCGCGGCGCTTGCCGATCATCGGATGGAGCAGACGGCCCTCCAGTCCGACCGTCTCGCCCAGATGCGTGCCTTTGGAGCAGAGCCGCCCGGCGTTGGCGGGGTGGTCGGGATCGCCCTCGATCTTCACCTCGCGCGGCCCGATGGCGGTCGCGCGGATACCGCAGCCGACCCCGCAATAGGCGCAAGTGGTGCGGACCGGCGCCATGCCTAGGCGGCGGCGGCCAGCATCGCCGCGCGCTGGATCAGCACGCGTCCCGCGTCGATCCGCACGGGCACGGTCGGGGTGCAGCCCTGGTCCTCGCCCAGCGCCTCGCCGCTCGATAGCGAGATGCGCCAGTTGTGCAGCGGGCAGGCGACCGCGCCGCCGTGGACGATCCCTTGCGAGAGCCGCCCGTGCTTGTGCGGGCAGCGGTCGCGCAGCGCGAAGACCTTGCCGTCGCCGGTCCGGAACACCGCGATGTCGTCGCCGTCCGCGACCTCGATCACGCGGCTGCCGCGCAGCGGGATCTCGTCAAGCCAACCGATATCGAGCCATTCGCCGATCATGCCGGAATCTCCATCGGAGTGAATATGGCCATCGGCGCGTGGTGTTCGCGCTCGGCGCCCGCGGCGCGCTTGGCCCAGGGGTCGTCCTGGCAGAACTTTTGCGAATGGAGGAAGCGAGCGGCGAGCGCGGCGCGCTCCTGCGCATCGCCGAGCAGCCGCGACTGGACATACGCCAGGCCGACGCGCTCGATCCACGGGGCGGTGCGCTCGAGATACCAGGCTTCTTCGCGGTAGAGCTGGATGAACGCCGCGCAGTGCTCGATCGCCTCTTCCTCGGTGGCGACACGGCAGAGCAGATCGGTGACGCGGACCTTGATCCCGCCGTTGCCGCCGACATGCAGCTCGTAGCCGGAATCGACGCAGACCACGCCGAAATCCTTGATCGTCGCCTCGGCGCAGTTGCGCGGGCAGCCGCTGACCGCGATCTTGAACTTGTGCGGCATCCAGCTGCCCCAGGTCGCCTGCTCGATCTTGACGCCGAGACCGGTCGAATCCTGCGTCCCGAAGCGGCACCATTCGCTGCCGACGCAGGTCTTCACCGTGCGCAGCGCCTTGCCATAGGCATGGCCCGAGACCATGCCGGCGGCGCCCAGATCGGCCCAGACCGCGGGCAGATCCTCCTTCCTGATCCCGAAGATGTCGAGCCGCTGCCCGCCGGTGACCTTGACCATCGGCGCGTTGAACTTCTCGACGACGTCGGCGATCGCGCGCAGCTCGCGCGGGTTGGTGAGCCCGCCCCACATGCGCGGGACCACCGAATAGGTGCCGTCCTTCTGGATATTGGCGTGCATCCGCTCGTTGACGAAGCGGCTCTGCTGGTCATCGACATATTCGCCCGGCAGCGCGCAGAGCAGATAGTAGTTGAGCGCGGGGCGGCACGAGGAGCAGCCGTCGGGCGTACTCCAGTGGAGCTTCTGCATCACCTCGGGGATCGAGCGCATCGCCTGCGCGACGATCTCGCGGCGGACATCGCCGTGACCGAAGCTGGTGCACCTGCACATCGTCCTCGGACCCGCCTGGACCTCTTCGCCGAGCGCCAGCGCGAGCAGATTCTCGACCAGCCCGGTGCACGAGCCGCAGCTCGCCGAAGCCTTGCAGGTGTCGCGCACCGCGTCGAGGCTGCACGCGCCCTTCTCTATGCAGGCGAGGACCTGGCCCTTGGAAACGCCGTTGCAGCCGCAGATCTCGGCATCGTCCGAGAGCGCCGCAACGGCCGCCTTAGGGTCCGCCTGCCCACCTCCGGAGGCGAAGGCCTGGCCGAAGATCAGCACGTCGCGGAGTTGCGAGACGCCTTGACCACGACGCGCTTGTAGACGCCGCGGCCGGCGTCGCGGAGGACGATATCCTCGGATCCTTCGACCGCGCTGAAGTCGCCGGCGGAGAAGACGTCGATGCCCGAAACCTTGAGCTTGGTCGATGTAACCGAGCCGCGGTAGCCGCTTGGCTGCCCGACCAGCCCGTCGGCCAGCGCCCGGCACATCTCCCACAACGGCGCGACCAGCCCATACACTTGCCCATCGTGCTCGACGCATTCGCCGACAGCGAGAATCGCCGGATCGGAGGTCACCATGTGATCGTCGACATGGATGCCCCGCCCCACCGCCAGCCCGGCGTCGCGCGCCAGCGCCACCGAGGACCGTATGCCCGCCGCCATCACCACGAGATCGGCCGGAATGACGAGACCATCCTTGAGCCGAACGCCCTCGAGGTGCCCGGCGCCCACGATCTCGGCGGTATCGGCACCGGTGAGAATGGTCTGCCCGCGCGCTTCGAGGGCCTCCTTCAGCAGCCACCCCGCCGCCTCGTCGAGCTGGCGCTCCATCAGCGTCGGCATCAGATGGACCACGGTCACCTTCATGCCCCGCAAGCTCAGCCCGTGCGCCGCCTCGAGCCCGAGCAGGCCGCCGCCGATGACGACCGCAGCGCCGCCGCGTTCGGCTGCGCCCAGCATCGTCTCGACATCGTTCATGTCGCGGAAGCCGATCACTCCCGGCAGGTCCTTGCCGGGCACCGGGATGATGAACGGGTCGGAGCCGGTGGCGATCAGCAGCCGGTCGTAGCCGGTGGTCAACCCGCTACGGGTGGTGACGGTCCTGGCGGCACGATCGATCGCGGCGACCGGATCGCCCGCGATCAATGCGATACCGTGCTCGTCGTACCATTCCTGGCCGTTGATCACGATTTCGTCGAAGCTCTTCTCCCCCGCGAGCACCGGCGAGAGCATGATCCGGTTGTAGTTCACCCGCGGCTCGGCGCCGAAGATGGTGACTCGGTAGCGCTCGGGATCGCGCGCCAGCAATTCCTCGACCGCGCGGCACCCGGCCATGCCGTTGCCGATCACGACGAGATGCTCGCGCAGGTCTCCCTCACGCATCGAAATCGGTCGGTGTTTCATCAGATCCGCACCGTCGCGGCGGTGGCCCAGGCGCTGCGCCATTTGCTCTTGACCAGCGTCAGCCCCGCCAGCGCCAGCACCGCCAGCGCCGCGAAGATCAGGAGGCCCGACGAAAAGCTGCCGGTGAACTGCTTTGCCAGGCCCAGCGACGAGGCCAGATAGAACCCGCCGACGCCGCCCGCCATTCCGACCAGACCGGTCATCACTCCGAGCTCCTTGTGAAATCGCTGCGGAACGAGCTGGAACACCGCGCCGTTGCCCGCCCCGAGCGCGAGCATCGCGCCCACGAAGGTGACCAGCGCGATCGCCACCGTGGGCGCCGCGCTGACTCCGGCGAGAGCGATCGCGGCGATCGCGAACACGCCGGTCAGCGTGCGAACCCCGCCGATCGCGTCGGCGAGCGCGCCGCCGATCGGCCGGATCAGCGATCCGGCGAAGACGCAGGCGGCCGTGTAATAGCCCGCCGTCACCGTGGAGAGCCCGAACTGGTCGGTGAAGTAGATCGGCAAGGAGGCCGCCAGCCCGACGAAACCGCCGAAGGTGACGCTGTAGAAGCCCATCAGCCACCAGGCGTCGGCGGTCTTGAGCGGTCGCAGATAGGCGGTGAGCGACTTGGGCGCAGGCGCGTCGGGCGCGTCCTTGGCCATGAGCAGATAGGCGACGAACACCAGCACCAGCGGGATGCAGGCGAGCCCGAGCACGGCGTTCCATCCGAACAGTTTGGCGAGCGTCGGCGCGAGCAGGGCGGCGAGCACCGTGCCCGAATTGCCCATGCCGGCGAGGCCCATCGCCTTGCCCTGGTGCTCCGGCGGATACCAGCGGCTGGCGAGCGGCAGCGCGATCGCGAAGCTCGCCCCGGCGAAGCCGAGGATCACGCCCAGCGCGAGCGTGCCCGCAAAGCTGTCGACTCCCACCAGCCAGGCCGTGAAGAGCCCGACGATCACGATGATCTGGCTGATCGCCCCGGAGCGCTTGGGCCCGATCCGATCGACCAGCAGCCCGTTGACCACGCGCAGGATCGCGCCGGCCAGCGTCGGGACCGCGACCATCAGGCCCTTTTCGGCCGGGCTGAGCCCCAGCGATTTCGCGATGTCGGGCGCGAGCGGCCCCAGCATGACCCACACCATGAAGGCGAGGTCGAAATAGAGAAACGCCGCGATGAGTGTCGGCGTGTGTCCGCTGGCGCAGAAGCTGGTCTTGGGCGCTCCGGTAGTCTTGTCCCAGAATTCGGTCGCCATAATCGGTCTCCATGCGCGAAGAACAAAGAAAAAGCCGCCGGGAAGCGGCCCTTGCGGGCGGCCTCCTGGCGGCTTCGTTGCCTTATGACCGGCCGGCGTGACGCGCCGGTCCGATGGTCCCCCTAACCCCGGCGTTGGAGCGATGGGGGATCAAAATCGTGCCCGGCGTCCGTGCCAGGCGCAATCAAGCTGCCCGATTCGCTATCTTCGCGCAAGTCCTTATCTCGCAGGTGCAGCAAAAAATCCGACCCATACCGCCCTAGGGGAGGGCGCCGAGATAGGCCGGAATGTCGTCGGGGTCGAAGGCGCGGCCATCGAAGAACCGGTCGCTGCCCAGGATCAGGCGGCCCTGGGTCGCGCCCACCCCGAGGGCATTGGTCACCGACCCTTCGAGCTTCGAGCTGGCGCCGGGCAAGGTCGCCGCCGAGCCGGCCAGCGCGGCGCGATAGACATCCGGGCGGAAGACGCTTTGCGCGATCTCGGCTTCGGCCGCTGAAAACGGCGTTCGGTCCCAGCGCGTCATCTGCGCGTAGAGCCAGGCGGCCTGGCTGCGCCACGGGAAATTGGCCGCCTCGCGGTACTGGAACATGAAATCGGGAAAATGGATCGGCGAGGCGCCCTGACGAAGCCGCAGCCGGTCGGCGATCGCGCGCATGATGGTCTCGACCGGCGCGCCGCAATATTCGGGGCGGGCGAGGATCGCCGCGTTCTCCTCGGCCGCATCGGGCTCGACGAAGTGCATCGCCGCAGCGTGGAGCGCGCGTAGCAGCGCCGCGACTTCCTCGCCGCGTTCGTCCAGCGTCGCGGTGCGCAGCGCGAGCACCTTTTCGACGCCGCGACGCCAGATTTGCGCCGTGACCAGCGCGATCCGCCCCACACCGCGATCGACCGCGATGCTGTTCCACGGCTCACCCACGCAAATCGCGTCGACATCGCCCGCCGCCAGCGCGTCGGCGGCGAAGGGGGGGCTGGTGACCACGATCTCGACATCGGCGTCGGGCCCGATGCCCACGCCGGCGAGCCAGTAGCGCAGCATATAGTTGTGGCTCGAATATCGATGCACCACCCCGAACCGCAGCCGGCGGCCCGCGGCGACGCGCGCCTGTGCCACCTCGCGCAAGCGCGCACCCAGCTCGGCGGGATCGGCAAGTCGGTTCCCCAGCCCGCACGCCCGCGCGAGCGCGGCGGAAAACGTCACCGCATTGCCATTGAGACCGAGCACGAAGGGCACGGACAGTGGCGCCGGGGGACGGCCGCGGCCGAGCGTCGTCGCGATGGCCAGCGGGGCGATCATGTGCGCGGCGTCGGTGTGGCCGTAGAGCAGCCGGTCGAGCACCGTCGCCCAGGTGGTGTCGCGCACCGGCTCGATCGCGATACCTTCGGCGGCCGCGAACCCGTGCTCATGCGCCAGGATTGGCAGCGCCGCGTCGACGAGCGGAAGGAAGCCGATGCGAAATCGGGTCAAGGAAGGTCCCCCAACAATGCGTTGCTGGTTACGATCGCCTCGGCCACTTCGGCGATACGGCGATTGCTGCTCATCGCGTGGCTGCGCAGCAGGGCATAGGCGGCGGGCTCGTCGAGCCCGCGGCGCTTCATCAGGATCGCCTTGGCCTTGTCCACCGCGGTTCGGTCGGCAAGCGCGCTGCGCGCCTCGCGCAGCTCCTCCTGCAACCGCGCGAAGGCCTGAAACCGCCGCACCGCCAGGTCGATCACCGGTTTGATCCGCTGCTTGGTGAGGCCGTCGACGATATAGGCGGACACGCCCGCATCGACCGCGGCCGCCGTGGCCGCCTCGTCGCTCTGATCGACGAACATCGCGATCGGCCGGGCAAGCGCGCGGCTCATCGCGAAATAGTCCTCGAGCAGGTCCCGCCCTGGGTTTTCGAGATTGACCAGGACCACTTCCGGGTGCGCCCGTTCGAGCTGGGCAAGCAGAGCCGACGCGGGGTCGATCGGAACCACGTCGGTCAGCCCGGCTTCGCGCAGACCATCGACGATGATCGCCGCGCGCGAGCTGCTGGTGTCGATGATCGCAATACGCACGGGTGCGACCTTATGCTGCTATGCAGCATGTTCGCAAGCGATCCGGCGATCGCTAGGAATAGTCCTCGGTATCGATCGTGGCGCGCATCGCTTCGGCATAGCGATGGCCCGAGACCGTGTCCTGGGAGAGGATCGTCCCGGCCTCGGCGAGGACGGCGGGCGCGACGGTCAGCGCGCGGGCGGCGAAGTTTTCGCTCAGATGCGACCGTTTGGTGGTGCCGGGGATGGCGTGGACATGCTCGCCCCGCGCCAGCAGCCAGGCGAGCGCGAGCTGCGCCGGAGCAAGCCCGGCGCCGGCGGCCAGCGCGTCGAAGCGGTCGATCAGCGCGCGGTTGCGGGGCCAGTGCTCGGGAGAGAAGCGCGGCATGGAGCAGCGCAGGTCTTTTTCGCCGAGCGCCTTCGGATCCTTGAGTTCGCCGCCCAATGCCCCGCGCGCCAGCGGCGAGAAGGCGACCAGCGCGATGCCCAGCTCGCGCGTGGTGTCGAGCACGCCGAGCTCGACATTGCGGGTCCATAGCGAGAACTCGGTCTGCACGGCCGCCATCGGATGCACCGCATGCGCCTCGCGGATATGCGCGGAGGACCATTCGGAAACACCATATGCGCCGATCTTCCCCGCCTCGATCGACCGCGCCATCGCCCCCACGCTGTCGGCGATCGGCACGTTGGGATCGAAGCGGTGCAGGTAGAACAGGTCGATATGGTCGGCGCCGAGACGCGCCAGGCTCTCCTCGAGCGAACGCGCGATCGCGGCGGGCGAGCAGTCGATCCCGCGGCGGGGCCCGTCGACGATGATTCCGGTCTTGCTGGCGAGCAGAAACTCGCTCCGGCGGCGCATCACCGCCTCGCGCAGCAGCTCCTCGTTGCTCCCGAAGCCATAGATGTTGGCGGTGTCGAGATGGTCGTAGCCGAGGTCGAGCGCCTCATTGAGCAGACGAATGCCGTCTTCGCGCGCGGGCGGCTCGCCATAGGCCCACGACAGGTTCATGCAGCCCAGGCCGATCGAATCGACCTTCCGCCCGGCCAGCATCCGCTTGTCCGTCATGCCTTGCCCGCGATCTTCGCCGTTTCGGCGGCAGTCGACTGCGGGCCGGTGTTGCGGCTGACCAGGCCGCTGACCAGCGTGGGGCCCTTGGCGAAGGGCTCGGGATCGCCCTCTCTCAGCTCGAGGCCGAACAGCGGGCTCATACCGGGGGTGCGTCCCAGCCCGCCGTAAAGATCGAAACCCCGCTCGATCCAGTCGCGCAGTGGCTCGTCCTCGGTCAGCGGCGGCGTGTCCGCGACGCTGGCCGCCCACAGGAACACGCACAGCGCCCGGTAATCGGCGTAGCTCGGCGTGTCGCCGCCGAGCCACTTCCTGTCCTTCATGATGTTGCGCAGCAGGTCGAGCCTGGGAAGCACCTGGGGGAACACCTCCTCGCGGCCCTTCACGAGTTCCTCCATCGGCGCGCCCCACATCCGCTGGCGCGATTCGACGATGTAACCGATGTCCTCGGGCTTGCAGCGGTCGCGGTATTGCACCGCGAAAGCCCGCGCCCAGGGGCCGACCACGGTCTGCCACAGCCAGGTTTCGAGGAACTGGGTGAGCGGCTTGACCGATGGATCGCCGATCAGCGTGGGACGGTCGGGATATTTGTCGTCGAGATATTCGGCGATCAGCCAGCTATCGAGCACCCATTCGCCATCGTCGACGATAACCGGCAGCCGCTCGCTGCGCCCGCCGGTGCGTTCCGGGATGCCGGTGAAGCCGCCATCGATAACGTCGAGGTCGAAGCCCTTGTGCTTGAGCGCATATTTCGTCGCCCACACGAAGGGGCTGGTGGTGCAGCCGCTGGCGTGCTGGAGATCGAAGAAGGTGATCGTGTTGTTCGGCGCCATCGCGGGCATCCTCCGGTCCGGGTTGCTCCTGATTTGTAGGTAACACTTACAATTTCCGCTTGCCACGGCAAGGGCAAAGGTTTCATCTGGGAGCGGGAAGAGGTAGCACAAGCGATCATGGCCGGGGCCGATCTCGACGACATCCTGGCGCGCCACCTGGGCCGCGAAGGGGCGCTGCTGCCGATCCTGCGCGACGTGCAGGTCGCCTTCGGTTGCGTCAGTCCGGCCAGCGAGGCGGCAATCGCGCTGGCGCTCAACCTGAGCCGCGCCGAAGTGCATGGCGTGGTCGGCTTCTACCACGACTTCGCGGCTGAGCGCGACCCAAGGCCCGAGGTGCAGATCTGCCGCGCCGAGGCCTGCCAGGCGCGCGGGGTCGAGGCGCTCATTTCCGGGGCGCAAGCGGCGGCGGGGGAGCGAGTGCTGCTGAGGACGGTCTATTGCCTGGGGCTGTGCAGTGTCGGACCGAGCGCGCGGGTGGGCGATGCGCTCCATGCCCGGCTCGACGCCGAGGGCCTGCGCCGCCTGATCGAGGCCGCATGAGGACGGTCCGCATCTCCGACGACGCGCTGGCGCGCGCCTGCGGCGCGGACGCGGTGGCGGCCGAATTCGCACGGCGCGGCGCCACGGTCGAGAGGGTCTCCAGCTGGGGCATGCACTGGCTCGAACCCCTGGTCGAGATCGAGGGAGAGGGCTGGGGCCCGGTGACTGCCGACGATGTCGCGGCCATTCTCGACGGAACCTGCGACAAGGCAATCGACCGCATTGCCGATCACCCATTTATGGCGGACCAGCAGCGGCTGACGTTCGCGCGCGCCGGGAAGACGCGGCCGCTGAGCCTCGCGGACTTTGCCGCGACCGGGGGCTGGGCCGCGCTCGAACGCGCCAGGGCGATCGGACCGGCGACGGTTGTCGAGGAAGTCATCGCCTCCGGGCTGCGCGGGCGCGGCGGGGCGGGCTTCCCGGCGGGAATCAAATGGCGCACGGTTGCCGACACCCCCGGCGCCCGCAAATACATCGTCTGCAACGCCGACGAGGGAGACAGCGGCACCTTCGCCGACAGGATGCTGATGGAGGGGGATCCCTTCGCGCTGATCGAGGGCATGGCCATCGCCGCGCTGGCGGTGGGCGCGCAGCGGGGCTATATCTACGTCCGCGGCGAATACCCCGATGCGATCCGCAAGCTCGAAGCCGCGATCCCGCTCGCCGCGCCCCGTATCTCGCCGTTCGAAATCGAGGTCCGCGTTGGGGCTGGGGCCTATATCTGCGGCGAGGAAACCTCGCTCCTCAACTCGCTCGAAGGCAGACGCGGCGAGGTTCGCGCCAAGCCGCCGCTCCCCGCCATCGCCGGGCTGTTCGGTTGCCCCACGGTGGTCAACAATGTGCTCACGCTTGCCGCTATGCCGCATATCCTCGCCGAGGGCGGGGCAGGGCACTACGGCGGGCTCGGCTTCGCGCGCAGCAGGGGCACGATGCCGATCCAGCTCGCGGGCAACATCAGGCACGGCGGACTTTACGAGACCGCCTTCGGCGTCACGCTCGACGAGTTGGTCCATGGCATCGGCGGGGGAACGGCCTCGGGGCGCCCGGTCAAGGCGGTGCAGGTGGGCGGGCCGCTCGGCGCCTACCTCCATCCCGATCAGTTCGACATCGCCTTCGACTACGAAAGCTACACCGCGGCCGACGCGCTGATCGGGCATGGCGGGATCACCGTCTTCGACGACAGGACCGACATGGGCGCGATGGCGCGCTTCGCGATGCAATTCTGCGCCGCCGAAAGCTGCGGCAAATGTACCCCCTGCCGGATCGGCGCGGTGCGCGGGGTCGCGGTCATCGATCGCATCCGCGCGGGCGGTCGGAGCCCGGAGGGGCTCGAATGCGCGCCGCAAATGCACAATTCGCGGAAGACCGGGCGTAGCCAGGCCGAGGAGGTGACGCTGCTCGAAGACCTGTGCGAGACCATGACCTACGGCTCGCTCTGCGCATTGGGCGGGTTCACGCCCTTTCCAGTGCTGAGCGCGCTGAAGCATTGGCCAGAGGATTTCGGCCTCGCGCCACAATCTGGTAAGGGGATGGCGGAGCAAACTCATGGGATTTGAGCGCCAGGCCGATTTCGGCACGCCGCCTTCGCCAGCGGAGGAGCAGGTCACACTCACCATCGACGGCCGCAGCGTCACCGTTCCCGCCGGGACCAGCGTGATGCGCGCCGCCAGCGAGGCCGGCGGCCACATTCCCAGGCTCTGCGCCACCGACAACATGCAGGCGTTCGGGTCTTGCCGGCTGTGCCTGGTCGAGATCGAGGGGCGGCGCGGCACGCCCGCGAGCTGCACCACGCCGGTCGAGGAAGGAATGGCGGTCGTTACCCAGTCCGGGCGGCTCGCCCGGCTGCGGCGCGGCGTGATGGAGCTCTATATCTCCGATCACCCGCTCGATTGCCTGACCTGCAGCGCCAACAACGATTGCGAGCTGCAGGACGAGGCCGCGGCGGTAGGCTTGCGCGACGTGCGCTACGGTTACGAGGGCGCCAACCACCTCGGTAGCGCGACCGATTTTTCCAACCCCTATTTCGCCTTCGCGCCGGACAAATGCATCGTCTGCAGCCGTTGCGTGCGCGCCTGCGACGAGGTGCAGGGCACTTTCGCGCTGACGATCGACGGGCGTGGGTTCGGCTCCGCCGTCAGCGCCGGGCAGGCGGGCGACGATTTCATGGCCAGCGACTGCGTGAGCTGCGGCGCCTGCGTGCAGGCCTGCCCGACCGCGGCGCTGATGGAAAAGGCGGTAGTCGAGATCGGCAAACCCGAACGCGCGGTGGTCACCACCTGCGCCTATTGCGGCGTCGGCTGCACGTTCCGCGCGGAAATGCGCGGCGAGCAGCTGGTGCGGATGGTGCCGTGGAAGGACGGCAAGGCCAACCGCGGGCATAGCTGCGTCAAGGGCCGCTTCGCCTGGGGATACGCCAACCACCGGGACCGCGTCACCACACCGATGATCCGCGAGAGCATCGACCGGCCCTGGCGTGAGGTGGGCTGGGACGAAGCACTGGGGTTCGCGGCGGAGCGATTGAACCGGATCAGGGCCGAGAGCGGGCCGCGCGCGCTGGGGGGCATCACCAGCAGCCGGTGCACCAATGAGGAGACCTTCCTGGTCCAGAAGCTGGTCCGCGCCGGGTTCGGGACCAACAATGTCGATACCTGCGCCCGGGTGTGCCATTCGCCCACCGGCTACGGGCTCAAGACCACCTTTGGCACCAGCGCGGGGACGCAGGATTTCGACAGCGTCGAGCATAGCGATGTCGTGATCGTGATCGGCGCCAATCCCACCGACGGGCACCCGGTCTTCGCCAGCCGGCTCAAAAAGCGGCTCAGGCAGGGCGCGCGGCTGATCGTGATCGATCCGCGCCGCATCGATCTCGTGCGTTCCCCGCATGTCGAGGCGGCCTTTCACCTGCCGCTTCAGCCGGGCACCAATGTCGCGGTGCTGACCGCGCTGGCGCATGTCATCGTCACCGAGGGACTCGCGGACGAGACCTTCGTTCGCGCACGCTGCGATTGGGACGAATACCAGGATTGGGCGCGGTTCGTTGCCGGCGAGCGCCATTCGCCCGAGACCCTGGAGGCGGTCACCCGCGTGCCCGCCGCCGATCTGCGCGGCGCGGCGCGGCTGTTCGCGACCGGCGGCAACGGCGCGATCTACTACGGACTCGGCGTCACCGAGCATTCGCAGGGCTCCAGCACGGTAATGGCGATCGCCAACCTCGCGATGGCGACGGGCAACATCGGGCGACCGGGGGTGGGGGTGAACCCGCTGCGCGGCCAGAACAATGTCCAGGGCGCCTGCGACATGGGCAGCTTTCCGCACGAGCTATCGGGCTACCGCCACATCTCCGACGCCGAGACGCGCGCGCTGTTCGAGGCCGACTGGGGCGTCCCGCTCGACAGCGAGCCGGGGCTGCGCATCCCCAACATGCTCGATGCCGCGATCGACGGGGCGTTTCGCGGCATCTACATCCAGGGCGAGGACATCCTCCAGTCCGACCCCAACACGCAGCATGTCGCGGCGGGGCTGGCGGCGATGGACTGCGTGATCGTCCACGACCTGTTCCTGAACGAAACCGCCAACTACGCGCATGTCTTCCTGCCGGGCAGCACCTTCCTCGAGAAGGACGGCACCTTCACCAATGCCGAACGGCGCATCCAGCCCGTGCGGAAGGTGATGGAGCCGGCCAATGGGATGGAGGATTGGCAGGTCACCCAGGCATTGGCGCGGGCAATGGGGCTCGACTGGAGCTACGGCCATGCCAGCGAGATACTCGCCGAGATCGCGCGGCTGACCCCAAGTTTCGCGGGCGTGAGCTGGGAGCGGCTGGAGCGGGCGGGATCGCTGCAATGGCCGGTCAACGACCGGTTCCCCGATGGCGCGCCGGTCATGCACGTGGACGCTTTCGTGCGCGGGAAGGGCAAGTTCGTGGTCACCGAATACGTCCCCACCGACGAGCGCACCGGTCCGCGCTATCCGCTGCTGCTGACCACCGGGCGCACCCTCAGCCAGTACAATGTCGGCTCGCAAACGCGGCGCACCGCCAACGCCGTGTGGCATCCCGAGGACCTGCTCGAAATGCACCCCGTCGATGCCGAGAACCGCGGCCTCAAGAGCGGCGACTGGAGCCGCCTCGCCAGCCGCACGGGCGAGACCACGCTGCGGGTCAAGGTCACCGACCGGGTCGCGCCGGGCGTGGTCTACACCACCTTCCACCACCCTGCCACGCAGGCCAATGTCGTCACCACCGAGTTCAGCGACTGGGCCACCAACTGCCCCGAATACAAGGTTACCGCGGTGCAGGTGACGCCGAGCAACGGCCCGAGCGACTGGCAGGAGGACTATACCGAGTTGACCGAGCGCAGCCGGCGGATCGAGGCCGAGGCGGCCGGATGAGCGGCACGGCCCAGTCGGTGGTCCGGATGGCGAACCAGATCGCACGCAATTTCGCCCATCTCGACGAGGAGCACGCGGCGCTCGCCACGGCCGATCACATCGCGCATTTCTGGGACCCGCGCCTGCGGGCGATCTCCGCCGATCTGCTAGGCGGGGCAGACTTTTCTCCGGTCGCGGAGCGGGCGCTGCGGTTGCTGGCGACTGGCAACGAGCCGCCGCCGCAGACTCGCGCCACCGAATTCAACGCGGCGCACGAAAGCGGAGGCTCAGATGCCGGATAGGGCGATCGAGGCGCCGATCGCCTATGCAGCGCGGACCGAATTCCGGCAGCGCTATCATGCCAACGACCACAGTCGGGACACGGTGGTGGTGGCGCCCTATCCGATGCCGATCGCGGACGCCCGAGGTTCCGATCAATCGCTCGATCGCGAGGGCTTCATATGTGTTCCGCATGTGAGCGGCGTGCATGATTTCACCGACAAGGCCGAGGTCGCGGTGAAGCATCCCGAGGAAATCGTCGCGTTGCTCAAACGGGTGACCGGCGCAGACGAGGCGATCGTCGCCTCTCCCGGCGTGCTGCGATTTTCCGAGGCTTCGGGCCGCGCCGGCAGCCTCGACAATTCGCACCCCGCGCGCTTCGCTCACATCGACGCCACCGCCGCGACCTCGGCCGGCTTTGCGGCCAGGAGCATGCCCGAGGGCCGCAAGATCGCGCGCTACGCCCATTACAACGTCTGGCGAGCCTTCAGCGGCGCGCCGCAGGATGTCCCGCTGGCGCTGTGCGACGCGCGCTCGGTCGCCGAGGCGGATTTGCTGAGCGCCGACGCGATCTTCGACCCGCCCGGCGGCGCGCCCGAATGGAGCTTCGAGAGCTGGCTGGTGGCGCACAATCCCGGCCACCGCTGGTACTGGTTCTCGGACATGACGCGCGACGAAGCGATCGTGTTCAAGAGCAGCGATTCGGAATTCGGCAATGTCGTCCCGCACGTCGCATTCGATGACCCGAACGTGCCGGCCGGCGCCCCGCCGCGCGCCAGCATCGAGATGCGCGCCGTGGCCTACTGGTTCGCCTGATTCCCTCACCGCTGCGGCAAAATCTCTCCCTTCCGTTTCGTCCTGAGGAGGCGAAGCCGCAGGCTGAGGCGTCTCGAAGGGCTCGCGCAGTGCTTCGAGACGGGCCCTCAATCTGCGATTTCGGGCCCTCCTCAGCACGAACGGAAAGGAAAACCCTGGCCCGCCGAGCCGCGCGTTGCGGATGACCATCTCGTGGGGTGCGTACTGGCCGGTATTGTACGCCCAGAAGCGGCGGTTGATCCTGCTGGTCGGCACCAGATAGTCGATCCGGGCGGTGACGGATGCGCCAGCCTCGCTCACTGCGCGAAGTCCAGGCTGCCGCGCCGCTCGACGAACCGCCAGCCCTCGGGCGTGCGGACCAGCCGGTCCTGGTAGCTTCCGACCAGCGGCGGCTGCCCGGCGGCGGTGAACAGCAGGATCTGGCTGGTTGCCGAGGCTTCATCTCCTGCGACATCGACCTGGATATTGGCGACGATATGACGCGAGACCCGCGCGGGCCGCGCCTCGAAGGCGGCGAGGATTGCCGCGCGCCCCTCGACGAAAACGTCGGGCGCGGTGGGCCGGTTCATCCGCCCCTCCTCGGCATACATCGCCGCGACCCTGCCCCACTCGCCGGCGTCGCTGGCGGCGGCGTAATCGACGATCATCCGCTCGATCTCGCGTTCGGCGAGGAGGCGGTCGAGGTTCATCGCCCCTCCCCTGAAGGGGAGGGGATGGAGGTGGGGGCTGTGATCGAGACAAGGCGCAAGGCCGCGGGGACAGGCCCCACCCCAACCCCTCCCCTGAAGGGGAGGGGCTTTGCGAGCATCCCATTCAATCCTTGAAGCCTTCGCGCGCCCGGCTGTTGTCGAGCACGATTGCCTCGCCCGTCACCGGATGCGGATAGGGGAAGGGCACGGTGTCGGTCGCGGGCCACAGCCGCGGCATCGGCTCGAGCAGCGCGTCGGGGCCGAGCGGATCGCCGGGATAGAGCTGGTCCCTGGTCGCCATCGGGATGAAATCGATCGGCGTCCTGGCCCAGCCTTCCTCGAAGCTGCCGTGCCAGTGGGGAAAATAGCCGAGGCGGCCGATCTTCCATACGCCGTCCTCGCGGACGTAGCGATTGTCGTAGATGCCGCCTTCGAACCACGCGCGTTGGGGACCGTCGGCGCTCTCGTGCAGGCCCGCCTGCATCATCGAGCGGCCGCGCACACTGGCGGTCGTGCGGTCGTCGGCGACGTCGATCACCATCTGCATCTGCGGATGGTCGAGCAGCCAGCCATAGCGCGGCCCGTTGTGTCCCTGGGTGAACTGGGTCTGGAAGCGCTCGATATAGAGCCGGCGAACGCCCGCCTTGCCTTGTACACGCCGCCCAGGAACCAGACCTCGCCGTCCTCGGCGAAAAGGTCCACCACCTCGCTGTACTGCGATTTGTCGATGAAATAGCCGTAGGTATACTGCAGCTTGCGGATCGCCTCGATGTCCTGCTGGATGCCGAGACCATGTTCGAGCCGGGCGAGGCGGGCTTCAAGGTCCGCGCTCATGACGCGGTTTCCGCCAATGCGGCCTGATTGCGCCAGCTCGGCGCGTAGCTGGTGCGCGCGACCTCGCTGTAGGGCACCGGTGCGACCACGCCCCGGATCGCGATCTGCCTGTGCTTCTCGACCGTCGGCTTGCTGGTCCCGCCATCGGGCTCGCCCCAGATCAGATCGACCTCGGTGCCGGGCTCGGCATGGGCTTCGTCCAGCATCGCCAGCGTCAGCATCTTGCCCTCGTTCGCGCTGTAGGCGATCCAGGTCGAGAGGCCGACCAGCCGGCCGTCCACCTCGACGCGGTCGAACGGGTGCATCGCATAGACCGCGCTCGGAAACTCCATGTATTTGGGCCGCAACTCGCCTTTTCCGAACTGGCCGTAGATGGCCTCCGAGACCGAGGCATCGTCGAGAGCTATGGTGACCTTGCGGCGGTGCGGGCCGTCGGCGATGGCCTCAAGCGCCTCGCGGCCGACGAAATCGTGGTCGAACTTGACGAAGGCGCCGTAGCCCAGGTCCCAGGGCGTCAGGTAATAGCCCTCGACGCTGTCCGGCACCCACGATCCGCCGACCGAGGCCTTGGCCTCGTAGTGACTGGCGGACAGCCATTCGCGATAGGGCTGGAGCTTCTCGCCGGTGTAGATGCCGGGGAGAGGCGAGGGAATCCAGCCCGATTCGATGGTGTTCGAGGAGTAGGTCCGTCCGCCGACCAGCTTCATGCCGTGCTTCCTGCCGGCCTCGACCAGCGCCCCATGCACCGCGTCGCGATCTGCCCACGGCCCCATCAGCTCGTAGCCGGGCTGGCCCGCCATGCCGTGCCGCAGCGCGGTCACGGTGCTGCCGCCGATCTGTAGCTCGCACATGTTGAAGAACTTGAGTTCGGGCGCCGGCCGGCCGGTTGCGTCCTCGATGACCGCGTTCGAATTTGGCCCCTGCACCTGGTAGCGGTAGTGGCGGCGGTTCGCCGGATCGGGCCGGGCGGCGGTGCGCTCGTCGTAGGTGACGGCGACGCCCTGCTTGCCCTCGGCATGGAACATCGCCCAGTTGAGGGTGGGCGCGCGGCCGACGAGGTTGAACTTTTCCTCGGCGAGATAGAACAGGATGACATCGCCGATCACATGGCCATAGTGCGTGACCGGCACGAACTGCTTGGCCTTCATCGGGACGAAGCCCTTGAAGCTGTTGATGCCCAGGCCGTGGAGGAATTCGAAGGCTCCGGGTCCTTCGATCATGAGTTCGGCCATGTGGTAGCTCTGGTTGAACAGCACGCAGGTCTCGGCCCAGCCGCGCTGCTCGTCGCGCCAGTTGGAGAACTCCGCCGGCACGCCCGGATAGACGTTCGGGCCGACCTGCTGGTTGCGCAGGAACGCGACGATGTCGCCCGCGCCGTCGAGCACCGATTGAAGGCTTTGGGTCATGCTGTCGGTCTCTCCCTCGCGGCCGCTTGCCGGCCCGCAATCATCGCGCTAAGTTTGTAAGCAACACTTACAAAATGCAAGAGGGGAATTGGGGGCCATGGGGCGCATTCGGACCACGCATGTCGGCTCGCTGCCGCGCGGCGACGAGCTGGTGCCGCTGCTGGGAGCGCGCGACAAGGGCGAGCCATACGATACCGGGGAATTCGACCGGCTGGTCAGCGATGCCGTGGACGAGGCGGTAAGGCGCCAGATCGAGGCGGGGGTCGACATCGTCAGCGACGGCGAGATCGGCAAGATCGGCTATTCGACCTATGTGATCGAGCGCCTTTCGGGCTTCGGCGGCCATGTCGACCGCAAACCCGCCATGGATCTGGCCGCGCATCCGGGCCTCGCCGGCAAGCTCGCGGCGATCATGGGCAGCCAGGATTTCGTCCGCGCGAGCTGCGTGGACAAGGTCGAGCTGGTGACGCTCGAGCCGCTCCGCGACGACATCCGCCGCTTCGCGGCCGCGCTGGCGAAGCACGCCAAGCCCGACACCGAGGCTTTCATGAACGCCGCTTCGCCCGGCCTCGTCAGCGCCTTCCAGCTCAATCGCCACTACCCGACGCAGGAGGCCTATCTCGCCGATCTCGCTGCGGCGATGCGCCCCGAATACGAAGCGATCGTCGCGGCCGGGTTCTTCCTCCAGCTCGACTGTCCCGACCTCGCGATGAGCCGCCACACCGGCTTCCAGGACTTGTCCGACGCCGAATTCCTCGCGCTTGCCGAGGCGAATGTCGCCGCGCTCAACGAAGCGACCGCCAACATCCCGCCCGAGCGAATGCGGATGCACATCTGCTGGGGCAATTACGAAGGGCCGCATGACTGCGACATCGATCTCGCCAGGATCCTCGGCGCCGTTCTCAAGGCGCGTCCGGCGACCATCCTGTTCGAGAGCGCCAACCCGCGCCACGAACACGAATGGACCGTCTGGCGCGACGCGGACCTTCCCGAGGACAAGATCCTCGCGCCGGGCATGATCGACACCTGCTCGAACTATGTCGAACATCCCGAACTGATCGCCCAGCGTATCGAGCGCTTCGCCGCGATCGTCGGCCCCGAGCGGGTGATCGCCAGCACCGACTGCGGCTTCGGCACCTTCGCCGGTTACGGCAAGATCGACCCGGAGGTGACCTGGAAGAAGCTGCGCAGCCTGCGCGAAGGGGCGGATATCGCGGGCGCGCGCCTCGGTTAGACGCGCTCGCCTCCTCGCGCCTCGACCATGTCCTCGCGGTTGATCTCGAAGTCCCTGGCGGAGTGGCGCTCGCGCAGCTGGGTCTCGGGGCTGCCGAAGGTGCGGTTGACCATGCGGCCGCGCTTGACCGCCTCGCGGGCGCCGACCTGCTCGACCCAGCGCATCAGGTTCTTATACTCGTCGACCCCCAGGAACTCCTGCGCGCCATAGGCTTCCCTGGCGATCGAGCCGTACCACGGCCAGACCGCCATGTCGGCGATCGTGTACGCGCCGCCCGCGACATATTCGTTCGTCGCGAGCTGGGTGTCGAGGACATGGAGCTGGCGCTTGGTCTCCATCGCATAGCGGTTGATCGCATATTCGATCTTGAACGGGGCATAGGCGAAGAAATGGCCGAAGCCGCCGCCCACGAAAGGCGCGCTGCCCATCTGCCACATCAGCCAGTTGACGGTGGCGGCGCGGGCGTGAACCTCCGTGGGGAGAAAGGCGCCGAACTTCTCGGCCAGATAGAGCATCATCGAGCCCGATTCGAACAGATTCACCGGCGGGTCGATCGAGCGATCGACCATCGCGGGAATCTTGGAGTTGGGATTGACCGCCACGAAACCGCTGCCGAACTGGTCGCCCTTGCCGATCTCGATCATCCAGGCGTCGTATTCCGCGCCCGAATGGCCAGCCGCCAGCAGCTCCTCGAGGAGGATGGTGACCTTGACTCCGTTGGGCGTGCCCATCGAATAAAGCTGGATGGGATGATCGCCGACCGGCAGGTTCCTGTCATGCGTCGCGCCGCCGACCGGCCGGTTGATATTGGCGAAGGCGCCGCCGCTCGGCTGGTCCCAGGTCCACACCCTGGGCGGGACATAGCCGGCGGGCTGGTTCATCGCGGCATCGGGGGCGTCGGCCATGTGGGTCATCCTGCTTGCTAGAATTGTAAGTGTCGCATACGGTTTGGCGAGGGCATAGGCGAGAGGGAAGGGACAGTCATGAGCGACCGCGCCGAAGAAGACACCGTGGCCGTCGAGGTCAAGGATAGGATCGCCTGGGTGCGGTTCAACCGGCCCGAGAAGCGCAATTGCATGAGCCCCGGGCTCAATCGCCAGATGCTGCGCGTGATCGAGAGCCTGGAGTTCCGCGAGGATGTCGGCGTGCTGGTGTTGGCGGGCGAGGGCGAGGCCTGGTCGGCGGGCATGGACCTGCGCGAATATTTCCGCGCCACCGAGGAGGAGGGGCTGCACGCCGTGCGCAAGGCGCAGCGCGAGGCCTATAGCTGGTGGGAGCGGCTGCGCTGGTACGAGAAGCCGACCATCGCGATGGTCCACGGCTGGTGCTTCGGCGGCGGCTATGGCCCGCTGTTCGCCTGCGACATCGCGATCGCGGCGGAGGACGCGCAGTTCGGCCTCAGCGAGATCAACTGGGGCATCCTGCCCGGCGGCGGAGCGAGCAAGGTGGTGGCCGACCTGATGCCGCTGAGGAAGGCGGTCTATCACGCGATGATGGGCGAGAATCTGAGCGGCAAGCAGGCCGAGGCGCAGGGGCTGGTGACCGAGGCGGTGCCCGCCGGGCAGCTCGAGGCCCGGGTCGGCGAGATCGCCGCGGCGCTGCTCAAGAAGGATCCGAACACGCTGCGCGCCACCAAATGGGCGGTGCGCCGCATGACCGAGATGACCTATGCCAATGCCGAGGATTATCTGATCCGCGCGCAGGAGGCGCTCCACAGCTTCGGCGGGGTGGCGGCGCGCAAGGAGGCGACGCGCCAGTTCCTCGACGAGAAGAGCTTCAAGCCGGGGCTGGGCGCCTTCGACACCAGCAAGATCGAGCGCTGAGAAGGTTCGTCGATGCTCGATTCGGTTGCCACCTATGCGAAATCGATGCCCGCTCGCCTCGCGGTGGTGGACCTCGCCAGCGGGCGGCGCTGGAGCTATGCCCAGCTCGACCGCGCGGTCGACCGGCTGGCGGCGTGGCTCGCGCGCGAGTTCGGTCCGGCCAGCGGAGAGCGGATCGCGGTGCTGTCGAAGAACAGCGCCGAGATGGTGGTGCTGCAGCTTGGCTGCGTCCGCGCGGGCGCGATCTTCATGCCGCTCAACTGGCGGCTGGCACTGCCCGAGCTCGAGGCGCTGGTCGCCGATGCGCGCCCGGAGCTGTTGTTCCGCCAGCCGGGCTTCGCTCCGCCCGGCAACGCGCCGCGCACGCTCGACACCGCCGAGATGCTCGGGCTCGGCGGCGATGGCGATGTCCCGCCGGTGACGGCCCGGCGCGATGTCGAGGCGGTGAGCACGCTGCTCTACACCTCGGGCACCAGCGGGCGGCCCAAGGGTGTGATGCTGTCGGAGCGCAATGTCTTCTGGGGGTGCACCAATCTCATCCACGGCAATGGGGTGGGGCCGGACAGCACCTTCCTGTGCGACATGCCGCTGTTCCACACCGCGGGCCTGCAAGCCGCCACGCGCACGCCGTTGCTGGCGGGCGGAACGGTGTTGATCTCGGAGGGCTTCGATCCGGAAGCGACGCTGGCGCGGATGACCGACCCTTCGCTCGGCGTGACGCATTATTTCTCGGTCCCGCAGATGGCGGCGACGCTGTGGCAGCGGCCCGAGTTCGATACCGGGAAGCTGGCCAAGATCGTCGCCTGGGCGATCGGCGGCGCGCCGAATCCCAAGGCCCAGTCCGAACGCTACCTGCGCGCCGGGGTGCGGATTTCGGAGGGCTTCGGCATGTCCGAAACCGGGAGCAATTTCGCCATTCCCCCTTTCGATCTCGAAACGATGCTTGCCCATGCCGGAAGCTGCGGGCTGCCGCTGATGACCGTGCGGGCCAAGGTGGTCGACGACGAAGGGCGCGAACTCGGCCCCGGCGAGCAGGGCGAGCTGCTGATCGCGGGGCCGAGCGTGGCGATGGGTTATTGGGAGCAGCCCGAACTGACCGCCGATGCATTCCGCGACGGCTGGTTCCATACCGGCGACGCCGCGATGCGCGACGAGGAAGGCTATCATTTCATCGTCGACCGCAAGAAGGACATGTACATCTCCGGCGGCGAGAACGTCTATCCGGCCGAGGTCGAGGCGGTGCTCGCCGAGATGCCCGAGGTGGCCGAGGCGGCGGTCGTCGGCGTGCCCGACGCGCGCTGGGGCGAGGTCGGCCGGGCCTATGTCAATCTCGCCCCCGGCTGCGCGCTGACCGGCGAGCAGGTGATCGCGCATTGCACCGCACGGCTCGCCAGGTTCAAGGTGCCCAGGAGCGCGGTGATCGGCAGCCCCATCCCGCGCACCGCTTCTGGCAAGGTGCAGAAGCACCTCCTGCGCGCGCGGGCGCTGGAGGAAATGGGGCTTTAGGACGCGGCGCCGCGTTCCGCATCGCCATCGCGCATCGGCAGCAGCAGGAACAGCACCAGCGCGGCCGCCGATCCGAGCGACATCAGAAACGATACCGGCAGCAGCGCCTCGTCCCCGAAGGTCTTGAACAGAAAGCCCGCGATGATCGGCGATCCGGCCGCCCCCAGGCGTCCGACGCCGAGCACGAAGCCGGTTCCGGTGCCCCGCGCATGCGCCGGGAAGCCGACCGCGAAGGCCGCGTAATAGCCCACGATCGCGGCGTTGGTGAAGAACATCGCCACGATCGCCGCCGCCCGCCAGCCCCACAGGCTGTCGAACCCCACGCCGAACGCGGTCACCGCGCCGATGCCGAGCAGCAGCATGGCCACGGTCGGCCCCTTGATGCTCCAGCGCTTCATCAGGATACCGAACAGCAGGCCGCCGATGGCGCCGCCGATATTGGCGAAGGTCAGCACGCTCGCCGCGTCGGGCTGCGAATAGCCGGGCGGATAATCGGCCACGATCTTCACCGCCCATTTGAGGATGTAATAGAAGGTGATGGTGTGGAACATGTAGCCGAAGGCGAGCAGCAGCGTGACCGGGCGCAGCCGCGGGTTCGAGAGGATTTCCCAGACCCTCGGCTTCGGCGCGGCCTCGTCGAGCGGGGGAAGCGCATCGACCGGAGGCTTGCCGAACGCGGCGAGCGTTCGGTTCGTCTTCTCCAGCGCGCCTCTGGGCCGGGTGGCGTCCAGGAACGCCGCGCTCTCGGGCACGACGAGCATGACCAGCGGGATCATCGCGGCAGTGGCCACCGCGCCGAACAGGAACACCGCGCGCCAGTCATAGAGCTGGAGCAGCCAGGTCTGCGCCGCGAAGCCGCCGATCACCCCGCCGAGCGGATAGCCGATGACATAGAGCGCCATCGACACGCTGCGCCCGGCCTTGCTGGTCGATTCGGCGGTGACGGCGTTGGTCGCCGCGAGCATTCCGCCGATGCCCAGGCCGGTCATGAAACGCCAGCCGGTCAGCTGGGTGACCCCGCCCGCCGCGTGGGCCAGATACATGCCGACCGCCATCGCCGCCAGGCAGGCGAGCATCGTCGGCTTGCGACCGAGCTTGTCGGCCATCCCGCCGAACAGCAGCGAGCCGAAGCCCATGCCGACGAGCTCGGCGGAGAGCACGATTCCCAGAGCCTCGCGCGGGACGCCCCATTCCGCCGAAATGCCCGGCGCGGCGAAAGCGCTCGACAGCACGTCGAAGCCGTCGAGCGCATTGAGCGCCACCATGATGACGACGACCAGATATTGCCGCCAGCCCATCGGCGTATCGTCGATCAGCGCGCGCGGGTCGCGGTGCGGAGTTTCGGCCATGTCCATCCTCTCGACCCGTTGCCGGGCGTGTTATTCGTGTATCCGGCTCAGCATCTCGATCAGCAGGGCGACCTCCCCCTCGCTGAAGCGGCTCTTCAGCCATTCCTCGTGGCTGCGAATCGCCTGCTTGGCCACCACCAGCGCTTCGCGCCCGGCTTTGGTCAGGTTCAGGGTCTGCTTGCGGCGATCCGACGCGGAGGGGCCGCGCACCAGGTAATCGCGCGCTTCCAACCGGTTGACGATCGCCATCGTGGTCGCCCGGTCCATCCGCATGCGCTTGGCGAGATCGGTCTGCGCGATGTCGGGATGATCGCCCACCAGCCACAGCACCGACACCTGCTTCTGCGTCAGTTCGAGATCGGCGAAGCTGTCGGTGAAATGCCGGTAAACCGCCCCGTGCGCCAGCCGGATGTGGAAGCCGACGATATCGCGGATCTCTCCGATGTCCTCGTCACCCTCGACATGCGGGGTGGTCGGCACCAGGAACTCTTTCGGCCTTGTCATCGCCGTCCTCTCGCGCGATTGTTTGCGGCACATACAATCAGATTCGGGGACGGATGCAATGGCGACCTTTCCGCAGACCCCTGCTTTCACCGGTTTCAACACGCCGAGTCGGATCGAGGCCGACATCGCCGATCTGGCGCATGAAGGTGAAATCCCCCGCGAACTCGACGGAGCGTTCTACCGCGTCCAGCCCGATCCGCAATTCCCGCCGCGCCTGGGCGACGATATTTCCTTCAACGGCGACGGCATGATCGGCCGTTTCCATTTTCACGACGGGCGCTGCGACTTCCGCCAGCGCTGGGCGCGCACCGACAAGTGGAAGCTCGAGAACGCGGCGGGCAAGGGCCTGTTCGGCGCCTACCGCAACCCGCTCACCGACGACCCGGCGGTGAAGGGCCGGATCCGCGGCACCGCCAACACCGACGCCTGGCTGTTCGGCGGCAAGCCGTGGGCCCTGAAGGAAGACAGCCGGCGCTGGCGATGGACCCCGCCACGATGGAGACCGTCGGCTACGAGAACTTCGGCGGGCGCAGGAACCGTTATACCTGGGGGCTGGAGGTCGATTTCCGGCGCCCGGTCGAGGAAGTCGGCGGCAGCGTGGGCGGGGCGCCGATGAACTGCCTGTTCCTCAAGGATCTGGAGACGGGCGCGGAACACCGCTGGTGGGTAGGCCCGACCTCGACCCTGCGGGAACCCTGCTTCATCCCGCGTGGGCGTGACGCGCCCGAGGGCGACGGCTGGATCGTCCAGGTCTGCAACCGCCTCGCCGAGCACAGAAGCGACCTGCTGCTGTTCGACGCGCTCGAGATCGAAAAGGGACCGATCGCGACGGTCCAGGTGCCGATCCGCCTGCGCTTCGGCGGGGCCTGGCGGCGTGACCGCTAATTAGGGACAGTCCCTAATTAGCGGTCAATTCGCTTGCCATCGGGCGGTTCGGACCTTAGGACCGCCCCGGAATTAGGGACTGTCCCTAATTGGCGCGGGGGAGGGGCCATGCCACGCGGATCGAGGATCGTCGTGCCGGGTCTGGCGCATCATGTCACCCAGCGCGGCAATCGCCGCCAGCCGATCTTCTTTTGCGACGCCGACCGCCGCGCTTACCGCGATCTCGTCGCCCTCTACTGCCGGCGCCATCGCACTCGCTGCCTGGCCTGGTGCCTGATGGACAATCACGTTCACCTGATCCTGGTGCCGGAAACCGCGGACGGGCTGCGTGCGACGCTGGCCGCGGCGCACACCGTCTATTCGCAGCGCGTCAATGCCGCGCAGGGGCTCGGCGGCCATCTCTTCCAGGGCCGCTTCGCCAGCTACCCGATGGCCGACGGCCATCTGTACGTCGCCGCGAGATACATCGAAAACAATCCGGTGAAGGCCGGGCTGGTGGCGCGGGCCGAGGACTGGCCGTGGTCGAGCGCGCGAGCGCATGTCACCGGAGCGGCGGACGGCCTCACCGACATCGGCGGGCTCGGCAAGCACATTGCGAACTGGCGGGCCATGCTCGCGCGCGGGCTGGAAGCGGCGGACGAAGCGGACGAAGTGGAGCGGGCCGGGCGGTCGGGCTATCCGCTCGGCCCGGCGGAATGGCGCGACGCGCTCGCCGCGATGCTGGGGCGACGGCTGGCCCCGGCGCGGCGTGGCCGCAAGCCGAGCGCGGCATGATCGACCGTCCTCGCAGGGGCGCCGCGCGTCGTTAGGGACAGTTGAGCAAATGGGGACTGTCCCTATTTGGCAAATGACTTTCCCTATTCGGCGGTTTGAACCTATATGGTAAAAATGTCTTGACAGCGTGACGCTGATCGGATACAACGCCGCCATCGTCGAAAAATCCGGATGGGGCCCGCGGCGCATGCACCGCGCGGCCCCTTTTGCATGGAGGTCCGCATCATGAGCACGCGCAAGGCCGATCGCGCGCCGGCTGCCGGCATCGCGCAGCGGTGCAACGGCGGGATCCAGCAGCGCAGGCAGCGCGAGCATGCCTGGACGCCCGCGCGCCGCGAGACATTCCTCGCCACGCTGGCCCAAACCTGCAACGTCAGGCTGGCGTTGAGCGAGACGGGAATGAGCGAGGCCGGGCTGTACTATCTGCGCCGGCGCGACGAGCTTTTCGCGCGGGAATGGGATTCCGCGCTGGAGCATGGCTACGCGCTGCTCGAAGCGACGCTGCTCCAGCGGGCGCAGGAGGGCTATATCCGCGAGGTGATGAGCCCGCGCGGCGAGGTGGTGAAGCTGCGCGAGGTCTCGAACAAACTCGGTATGAACCTACTCGCCCTGCACGCCCGGCGTGTCGCCGTCATCCGCGCCGCGCGCGAGGCTCGTCCCGCGATCGCCGACGAGGAGGAGCTGCGGCGGAAAGTGGCGGAGACCTTCGACCGCCTGGCCGATCACCGCGAGTGGATGGGCCGGCACGCGGACAAGGAACCCGCTAGCAGCGCCAACCGCGCTGACTAGGCTAGTCAGGGCTAATTAGGGACAGTCCCCAATTAGCGGGAAAATGCCGTCGGCGGCGCGTCCGCCGGTATCGGCTAATTAGGGACTGTCCCTATTTGAATTGGGGACTGCCCTATTTGGAAGGCAAGCGATGATTGACACCATCCTCGCGCTCTCCGCCGGGGAGCGGGCGGCGGTGCTGGGTGCGCTCGACACCGCCGACCTGCGCCGCCTCGCTCTCCTCCAGGCCGCGCCGCGCCCCGAGCAGCGCCCGCCGCCGGGCGATTGGCGGGTCTGGCTGGCGCTGGCCGGGCGAGGCTTCGGGAAGACCTGGATGGGCGCGCACTGGGTGTGCTCGCTTGCCGCCGCGCATCCCGGCGCGCGGATTGCTCTGGTGGGGGCGACGATGGCGGAGGCGCGGGCGGTGATGGTCGAGGGCGAGAGCGGCGTGCTTGCGGTCGCCCGCGCCGAGGCGCGGCCACGCTTCGACGCTTCGCTGGCCCGGCTGGCGTGGCCGGGCGGCGCGTCGGCGCGGCTGTTCTCTGGCGCGAATCCGGACAGGCTGCGCGGCTTCCAGCACCACTTCGCCTGGTGCGACGAGCTGGCGAAATGGGCGCGGGGCGAGGCCGCCTGGGACAATCTCCAGCTCGGGCTGCGGCTCGGCGCCTGTCCGCGCGCGCTGGTCACGACGACGCCGCGTCCGACACCCGCGATCCGCCGGCTGTTCGAAGATTCGGCGGTCGCGCGGACGGGCGGACGAACCATCGACAATCCCTTGCTGCCCAGCGCCTTCCGCGACGCGATGGTGGCGGAGCATGGCACAACGCGCTTCGGACGGCAGGAGTTGCTCGGCGAGCTGGTGCTCGATCTGGAGGGCGCGTTGTGGACGCGCGACCTGATCGAGCGCGGCCGTGGTGCCCCCGGGACGATGCGGCGCATCGTCGTCGGCGTCGATCCGCCGGCCGGCGAGGCGGGGACGTGCGGGATCGTGGTCGCGGGGCTGGACGCATCGGGACGCGGCTGGGTGCTCGCCGATTGCAGCGTTTCGAAGGCCTCGCCCGAGCGCTGGGCCCGCGCCGTGGCGGCGGCGGCGGAGGGGTGGCGCGCGCAGCGGGTGATCGCCGAGGCCAACAATGGCGGCGCGATGGTGGAAAGCGTGCTGCGCGGCGCGGACGTGGCGATGCCGGTGCGGCGCGTTTCGGCGAGCGCGGGCAAGGCGGCGCGGGCGGAGCCGGTGGCGGCGCTGTTCGAAAGCGGGCGCGCGGGCTTCGCGGGCGCCTTTCCCGCGCTGGAGGACGAGCTGTGCGGGCTGGTCCCGGGCGGGCGCTACGAGGGACCGGGCAGTTCGCCCGACCGCGCGGACGCGATGGTGTGGGCGCTCGGCGAACTGATGCTGGGAAAGGCGCCCGCGCACCCCCGCGCGAGAGCACTCTAAATTAGGGACAGTCCCCAATCGACGCCGCTGCCTCTCCCCCCGATCTGCCGATCGCATTAATTAGGGACAGTCCCTAATTCGATTGTCAGGCCGGAGACGACGGGGCCTGGCGATCTCGCCGATACCGGCCATGCCGAGGCGGACAAGCGGCACCAGTCGGGCGGCGACCACGTCCATCTCTACAGGATCGAGGAGGAGGTGGGCGAGCGCGTGCCGGAGGGCATTTTGAACGACGAGTTGTACATCCTGACGCACGCCGAATTTCTCGAAGGAGTGACCGACCGCGCGAACGCAACGATCGCCGCGGTTCCGGCCCGGCGCCCGCGGAACGAGGGCTACAAGGGGACCTTCGCGATGCTGTTCAACTCGCCCATCTGGGCCGCCGAGATCGCCCGTCAGCAGGAGCTCAAGGCGCCAATTAGGGACAGTCCCTAATTAGCCGCCCCCCGCGGCAAATAGGTCACCAAGCTGATTGGGGACCGTCCCCAATTGGCGGGCAGAGGAGCCATTCGCGACGATCGACTTCAAGGGCCGCACGGCCGTCGTCACCGGGGGCGCCAACGGCGTCGGCATCGGGCTGGTCCGCGCGCTGCCGAGGGAAGGCGCGAATGTCGCGATCGCCACCATATCGAGCGCGCGCTCGGCAGCCTCGACAATCAGCCGGCGATGGGCGTGCGCGTCGATGTCTCGAGACGCGGGTTACGACGAGCGCATCGGGATCGAGGCGATGCGGCGCGAGAGCTACCAGGCGGCGCGCGCCGCGGCCCGCGGCGCCATCTGAGCAAACCGGCTCTAGCCGCCGATGCCGTGGCGGCGGTTGTAGTCGGCGATCCATTCGACCGTCCTGGCCATTCCGCCGAAGGGATAGAAATGCAGGCGGACGCGGCCGTGCTCTTCGCCGAGCTTCTCCGCGAAGGCGTCCACCAGCCTGTCCGGCCCGGCCGTGCCGAGGAGGTTGGCGATGCTGGCGCCGTATTTCTTCATCACGCTGGCCGATGCGCCGACGCCGCAGCGCGCGGCGAAGCTCAACAGGCGCTTGATGCCCGCGGGCCCGGGGATGCCGATGCGGACGGGGGTGTCGATTCCGCGCGCGCGGGCTTCCTCGAGCCAGCGCAGGAAGGCGTCGGGGTCGAAGCCGAACTGGGTCACCACCAGCCCCGCCATGCCCCGCCGGTCGATCTCGGCGAGCTTGGCCTCGAGCACCGCCCACAGCTGGTCGCCGGTCATATGCGGATGCCCTTCGGGATGGCCGCCGACGCCGATCGCCTGCACTCCCGCCGCCTCGAAGGCGCCGGTCCGGATCAGCGCCATGGTGTCGAAATAGGGTCCCTCGGGCTCGGCCGGATCGCCGGCGACGATGAAGCAGCGCCGCACTCCGGCCTCACGCACCACCGCCTCCAGATAATCCTCGAAATGATCCTCGCTGCGGATGCGGCGAGCCGAGAAATGCGGCATCGGCTCGAAGCCGAGGTCGCGCACCGCCCGGGTCGCGGCGACGCGCGCCGGCTGCTCCTCGCCGGGCAGGAATGTTACCGCGATCGGCGTGTCGGGAGGGATCAGCGGCGCGGCCTCGGCCAGCGAGCCCGCATCCTTGGCGGTCATCTCGAGCGAGAAACCCTCGGTAATCCCCTGCGGCGGGTTCGCCCAG
>Ga0307492_10000166_pt1 | contig 29470 bp, 24 predicted proteins | sample SI3LmetaG_FD_202365 | JGI IMG/M metagenome (GOLD analysis project Ga0307492, IMG submission 202365) | Sea-ice brine microbial communities from Beaufort Sea near Barrow, Alaska, United States - SI3L | ecosystem: Environmental > Aquatic > Marine > Coastal | place: USA: Alaska | collected 2017-05-06 | reverse complement strand
GCCAAAGCCAAGCGCAAAGCGGTGGCGCAACGGACTTCGCCCTGGGCGGAAATTTCCGGCGTCGAACTGGCGGTAAAGTCGATGGTGCCGCCCGCCTTATTAAAGTGGATACCGGATTCCAGTAGCGCCGCACTGCGATTGATATGGGTCGGATAAAACTGACTGAGCGGGATATTTGACTGCTCAGCGACCTCAAATAGGGTCCTCAGGCCATCGGCGCTGCCGCCCACGTGCACGCTGACGATACCGGCCTTCAGGGCGCACATGCCGCCGACCCGCGCTTCGGCCGCGACCCGGGCCAGCTCGGGCCAGCTCATTTGGCTGCCGCGATGGTCCGCGATGGCGATCTCACCGATGCCGATGCATTCCTCGATCAGCATAATGTCTTGCTGCACCGAGCCGGTCAACGTCTTGACCGGGAAGTGGTAATTACCGGTGTAAAAATAGGCCGATAGACCCTCTTCTTTGAGCGCCTTGACCTTGGCGACCAGTTCCAAATGGGTGCGGCACACGCCGTCGGTGCCCAATGCGCCGGTGACCGTGGTTACGCCGCCGCGAATGGCATCGCTGACTTGCATTTCCGGCGTACGGGTGGCAAAACCGCCTTCACCGCCGCCGCCGGTGATATGGGTCAGGGTATCGACAAAACCAGGGCAGACGATCTGGCCTGCACAATCCAATTCTGGGATGGCCAGGTTGGTGTCCATCTGCAGATTGGCTGCGATGGCCAGAATCTTGTTGCCACCGATCAACAGATCCGCAACGCCGAGCGCTTCCGGTGCAAAAACATTGGCATTGCGCAGTATTTGCAGGGTCATGTGCGTTTTCCGTCCATTTGGCGATTTGATTGGCCGCAGATCATAACAGGCCAGGCCAATTAACCAAGGGTTGGCCGCCGACAGGGCGTTTATTTTTGCAGGCTTGACCGTTCACAATCTTTAGCTTTATCGATGGCGGCCGCTATGCTTTACAGGAGTGCCGCATCGCTTAAGCGACTGGTGTTGGTTACAGCTGGTAAGTTCTGGGTCACTTAAGATGTCGGGTCCGGCACAACCGACTGGCCTGTAAAGTCCCAATCTGTAGGAGATCGCCGTGACTGCATTGCGACTGCAAAATCTATCCGTTCGGTGGCGCACCCAATTGATGGTGCTGTTTCAGGTCGGTCTGGCGTTGGCCGGATTTACCATCCTATTGCTCGGGCTGAGTTTTATTGCCGACCTGATTGGTCAGCAGAAACAGCTGGTCGATCGACAACAGGGGATCTTGAATAATCAAATTGAGCGGTTTGCCCTGCAGCGTGAGGGTCTGACCGCACAGCAGTTGGCTATCGAACAGCAAACCTCGGCGTTGGCTTTGCAAAAGGCCGTTTTCGTGGTGTATCAGGCCTACCCGCAATTCTTGTTCTGGCGGCTGGCCTCGACCTCATCCCAGCAGGCGTCCGATATCCGCAGCGGCGATGCCGCCGAGGCGCAGCTGATGGCCAGCGTGCAGGCGATCCAGGGTGTGGATGAGGAACTGGCCGACGCCATCGACCTATTTCTAATGGATATGGACGAGTTCAGCACCAAGGTGACCAAAGCCATTGCGGCCTTCAGCGCCGGGGACGAGCGCAGGGCTCGAAATATAGTGTCCTCTACGCAGAACAATGTGATATCCATGACCAGTATGCTCGAGGTGGTGCTCTATGTGGCCGACGAGGTGGTGGTCAATGCAGGGGTGATGGTAAACGATCGCGTACAGGCCCTGGTTGACTCGGTCGATGCCACCGAACTGACCGGTCAAGAGATGACCGTCTCGGTGCAACAACTGACCGAAAATAACGCCCTGACTCAGGCCTCGGTGCGCGCCAAACAGCTGCAGGTCTATAGCCTGATTGTCGCCATCACCCTGATATCGATCGCGGTCGGCCTACTGTTGAGCCATTCGGTGAGCGCGCCCCTGGCCCGGCTGCAGAAAAAAATTGAGCAAATTGATAAACAGGCGGACCTGACCCTGACCACCGATGATGCCCGGCGGGATGACATCGGCACCATCGCCACCAGTATCAACTCCTTGTTGGCCAGCTTCCAGCGCACAGTCAGTGAGGTACGCTCAGGGGCGCGCTATATCGCGCGTGAAACCGACACCCAGGCGCATGACAATGTGCAGGTGCGCAGGGACCTGGACAGGTTGAATCAGGAAGTCGGTTCGGTCGCGACCGCTGTCACCGAAATGGCCAGGACTGCCCTGGGCATCAATGATGTCACCTCCAGTGCAGCAGGCAGTGCCGGCGAGGGCGAGGTGCTGTGCCAACAGAGCAGTACCCAGATGGCCCAGAGCGGCGCGCAAATCAACAGCCTGAATATCACCCTGACCGACGCATCGGCGCGCTTAACCCAATTAGCGGCACAGACCGACCAGATCTATGTCGTGGTCGATGTGATTCAGGGCGTATCGGAACAGACCAACCTTCTGGCCTTAAATGCCGCCATTGAGGCGGCTCGCGCCGGCGATCAGGGGCGTGGTTTCGCGGTGGTAGCCGATGAGGTGCGCACCCTGGCCCAGCGCACTGAACAGAGTTCCGGTGAAATTAAGCTGATGGTCGAACAGTTTGCCAAGGCGATTACCGATACCGTGGTGTCGGTGGACTCGGCCAAGACCCTCGCCGAATCGACCCAAATCTATGTTCAGGACACCCAAGCGGCCATCGATGGGCTCTTGGCGATGATGCAGGGCCTGCGGTCGATGAACGATCAGATATCGCAGTCGTCGCAGGGGCAGACCGACGCCACGGCCAATATCGATGCGTCGGTGACCCGCATTGCCGATCTGCTGGCGCGGATTTCCGAAAAAGCCAGCAGCATGGCCGATGCCATGACGCGCCTGGCGGAACGAACCCAGACATTGGAAGACCAGTCGCAGCACTTTAACACGGGCTAGGTGCCGCTACCCGGCCCTGTGCGTCATGCCAGGCGATCCGCTGTTAGGGCAATGCCCGACCCTGATGGTATTCGGCCACTATCTGACGCATATCGTCGGCCTGGGCGCGGTCGCAAAATACCCCGCTGACCCCCCAGGATAATAACTTCGCTAGGGTTACCGTGTCATTTACCGTGAAGCAATAGAGCGCATAGGCCTGGGCCATTTTGGCCGCCAAACCGGCGGTGAGCAAGGCTTGCGAGCAGTGAATTGACACCGGTTTTAGGGCCACTAGTGCCGCCGGCAGAACCTCGGGCAGTGCCTCGAACAGAATGCCGATGGCCAGCTCGGGCCAGACCTGGCGCGCGCGCGTTAAGGCCCGATGGTCGAAGCTCGATAACACTAGTTTAGCGGGGTCTAATGGGGCCGGGCGTAAGGCTTTCAGCACTGCATCGACCTGCCCCTGCCATTCGAGGTCGGGATTGATTTTAAGTTCCAAATTTAACCCGAGTCGATAGTGCTGCACCAGCTCTAACAGTTGCGCCAAAAAGAGTATCGGCTCGCCCCGGAAATCGGGGTGGAACCAGCCGCCGGCGTCGAGTTCGAGTAAGGCCGAGCGATCAAGTGATGCCAGGGTGCGGTGCGGCTGACCGAACAGGCGCAAATCCGCATCGTGCAAAATGACCAGCGAACCATCGCCGGCCAGGGTGACATCGACCTCAATCCAGTCGATGCCCTGCTCATAAGCGGCTCGAATACTTGCGGCGGTGTTTTCCGGCGCTTGGCTGGGCAGGCCGCGATGGCCGATCAGGGCCGACATTGGTTTAGGCGGCGGCAGAGCATTCGTCATAATAGGCGGTTCCTTTAAGTTCAGTCGCCTGACCGGCCCTAAGGGTTATGGCTTGGCCGCTATTGAATCAACTCTGTTGGGGTGACCAGTGCCGGTTGGTTAGGGCGGTCAGAATATGATCCTCCCAGCGCCCATTGACCATCAGATAGTCGCTTGCAAAGCCTTCGCGCACAAAGCCCAATTTCTCCAAGACTCGACCGCTGGCGATATTGGCCGGTCGATAGTTGGCCATCAGCCGATGCAGATTAAGGGGGCCAAAGGCCAGCTCAAGCGCCACGGTGAGTGCCTCAGTCATATAGCCCTTGCCCTGCTCAGCCTGGGCAATATTGTAGCCCAAAAAACCGGCCTGAAAGGCACTGCGGGCTATATTACTGATGCCGATTATACCAATAATTTTTTCGTCCAAGATTATAAACAGCCGCACTTCGGTGTCACGGCCAATAAGGATCTGCCAGTTGTCGAGCAGGGCCCGGACCTGGGCCTCGGTGGTCGGAATAAAGCCGCCGCTTTGCAGCAAATGCCGATAGTTGGCCTGAAAATAGTCGCTCAACTGGACCAGGCTGATGTCATCAGTGCCGACCAATGTCAGGCGGGGTGTGTCGAGCAATAGTGAATAGGTCATGGGGTAATCGCTAGGCTCTTTCTCGGATAGAGAGGTGAGGATGCCATGAGTACGGGGCCTTGTTCAATGTCCTGTACCCGCCTGTTAAGTCTCAGGTGCGTCGGCGTGAGCTGATGACCCCAGCAATAATCAGCGCCAGACCCAGAAAGGTGGCCAGCTGCAGCGGTTCTTTTAACACCAGATGAATCAAGAATAGGCTGATCAGGGGTGACAAAAAAATCAGGGTGCCGAGGCGGGCGGCATTGCCGGTGTGCAGTAAGGCCATCTGCCAGAGCACAAAGGTAATGCCCATCTCAAACAGGCCGACATAGACCAGGCTGAGCACCGACATCAGCTGCCACTGCACCGGCGGCGGGGGTAGCAACCAGATCAGCAGACCCAGGATGGGCAGGCTGACGAGGAAGTTATGGAACAGGCCGATGATCGGGTCGAGGTTGTTCTGTTTCGTATTGAGCAGCCAGAATCCGGCCCACAACAGGGTCGAGAAGATAGCCAGGGCCAGGCCCCAATAGTCGAGGCTGCCGGTAACCTCTTTGCCGGCGATGGAGATTACCACCACGCCGGAATAGCCCAACAGCAGGCCCCAGAGATCGCGCCGGGTCAGGCGGTGTTTGAGGATCGGGACGCTAAGCAGCGCCAGGGTGATGGCCCAGGTGTAATTGACCGGTTGGGCGACTTGAGCCGGTAAGCGTCGATAGGCCTCGAACAGGACCAGATAATAGAGTACCGGATTGATGCTACCCAGGAGTAGGGCGTTGCGCAGATTGCCCGGGAAGGCTCGGATGGCACGCAGTAGCTTACCCTGTGCGACGAGAATGGCCATCAACACCAGTACCGAGGTCAGCGAGGCACCGGTGAGCAGGCCAATAACCGAATGGTATTGCAGGGCGATCTTAAAGGCCGTGGCCACCGTAGACCAGAGCAAGATAGCCGCCAGCGCGTAGGCGACGGCCTTGGATTCGTTTGACATGAGACTCGGGCACCAGACAAGGGGAGGGTCAGTCTACTGGCAAAGACCCCGCCGTAACAGGCCCGGCAGTTAAGGTTCAGCGTGCCCGGTTAGAATTGCAGCTCTATATAGAGCCCGGAGGAGAGCGAATCGAAGCCGGTTGTCGGCTGGAGCAGTTTCCAGGTAAACATCCAGCCGAGGTTGATGCCATCAGAGTTGGTTTTTAAATTCACCGTGGCCTGAACATAGTCGTCCGACTGGTAAGTTCGCCCAGTACAGCCGGTGCAGCCGGGATCAATCAGGGCCCGATAGGGCTGGGCATCAACATAGTAGAGCATGTTCTCAACGGTCAAGGCGCGCTCGGGCCAGAGCCGGAAACCCATGCCGATCCCGAATGTGTCGTAACCCCCATCGGCTGACTTGACCAGATCTTCGTCGTCGGCGATGCCCACTTGGTCGTGCCCGGAAAAGATCGCAAAACCGATCCGCTTCTGGGCCCACAGGCCGACCCCGAAACGACCACTGCTGATGGCCAAATGATCCGTCTGGGCCAGATCGTTGCCATCGGAACTGTAAAAGACGGTGATATCCATCTCGGGCCCAGCATCGACCTTTGCTGGCGCGTGCACCTTGCTAATAGAGGGTTTTTTGATAACTGGGGGCGTCTGGCTGGCGGGTTGAGTGAGCGGACGATTTTGGCGCTCGATACGCATGCCGGTGGCGGCTATCGGGGTCAGGCTGACATCGACGACGCGAAAGAAAAAGCGGCCATCGGCGGTCATCTCAAGCTGTTGGCGATTGGGTGTATCGCGCTGGCGGCCTTCAAAATCCAGATAGCGCAAGGCATCGAATGAAAGGTCGATGTCCGCGCCGGTGAGTCGGTCAAGCAGATCGGACTGTGCCTGCTGGACTATCCGTTGCCAGCACCGATCGCCATTGCGGACATCCGGACAGGTGCTGCGATAGACCCCGTCGATAAACTGCTCGCTGCCAATTAAGGGCCCGGTCGATTCGATTGAGTCGATCGGGCTGGCTGAGTCAACCGACTCAATCGGATCAAGCGGTTCAAGATTGTTCAGGGTATTGTCAAGCGTCTCAAAATTGGCGTTCACACCCTGCCAGCGGCTATCGATCTCGCACAGCGTGGTGCTGCGCTCGGTTAGCGAACGAGTTTCATCTTGCCGGACCAATACCGCGCTGTAGGCCTGCTCAGGGTCGGTAGCGCGGTAATGTGCGCGGATCTGTTCTTGGGCCTGGCCTTCGGCGTCGGCATAGGCGGTGGCACAAGCCTTATCGGGCTCTAGGTCTTCGGCGTTAGCTTGCAGCTCAATGCTAAAGGGTTCGGTCAGGGCACTGGCCCAGGGCAGCGCACCTAGGGCCAATAGTGCACACAGTGCAACGCTGTGCATTCGGGTAAAGCGATGAATCATGGTTGAGCTCCCTTACAGATTAACCAGCACACAATACGGATCGAAACTGAACCTACTATTAACCCATTGGCCCCAATGGCCCAGTGCCGCAGGTCACACAAGAGCCGATGACCTCTGTCTTTAAAGAGTATTTCTGTTGGTAAAGCACAAAATTCGTCATGCTAGGCTGACTATCTGAGATGGCTAAGAATCGGCTTAACCCTTTTAATTATGGGGTCTTAGGCTTATAGGATGGGTTTTCAACTGGCCGAAAAGTGACTTACATCAATTTTCGTTTTGGTAACTTTATTACACTTTGGCTCATGCCTGAAAAGGCGTAGGTGTTAGTAGATTTTATTTTAGTAGTTTTTAACAGTTGTTTGAACATTTAACCAGACCGAGCAACCGTTAAAACCCACATCGCTAACTCACAGCAAACGACCCTCTCCGCCGTTAGTGGTGCCGGATCCGGATTTAATATACTAGAGGTAATATCATGACTAACCAAAGCAACCCTGCCCTGGTGCAGCTCGATGCCTTAGTTGCCCGCGTAAAAATCGCTCAGCATCAATATGCCGACTTTACCCAAGAACAGGTCGACAAGATCTTTCGCGCGGCCGCCTTAGCCGCTTCCGATGCCCGTATTCCTCTGGCTAAAATGGCCGCTGAGGAATCCGGCATGGGAGTGGTCGAAGATAAGGTCATTAAAAACCACTTTGCCTCCGAGTATATTTACAACAAATACAAGGACGACAAAACCTGCGGCATTATCGATGAAGATGCCGAATTTGGCACCCTGACCATAGCCGAGCCGATAGGCATTATCTGCGGTATTGTACCGACCACCAACCCAACCTCGACTGCGATCTTTAAAGCACTGATCTGTTTGAAGACCCGTAACGGTATTATTTTTTCGCCCCACCCGCGGGCCTGCAAAGCCACCAACTACGCGGCCAAGCTGGTGCTCGATGCCGCTGTCGCCGCCGGCGCCCCGGCCGATATTATCGGCTATATAGAACAGCCCTCGGTCGAATTGTCTAATGCCTTGATGAAGCACCCGGACGTTAACCTGATCCTGGCAACCGGGGGGCCGGGTATGGTCAAGGCCGCCTATTCCTCGGGCAAACCGGCCATCGGTGTGGGTGCCGGCAACACCCCAGTGGTGATCGATGAAACCGCCGATATCAAACGGGCCGTGTCCTCCATCCTGATGTCGAAAACCTTCGATAACGGAGTGGTCTGTGCGTCCGAACAGGCCGTTATTGTCATGGATTCCGTTTACGACGCGGTTAAGGCGCGCTTCTCCAAATACGGTGGCTATATTCTCAACGCCGAAGAGGCCGACAAAGTGCGCAAGGTGCTACTGATCAATGGTGCCTTAAACGCCGATATAGTAGGCCAGTCGGCGTTAAAGATTGCCGAAATGTCCGGTGTCTCGGTGCCGCCATCAACCAAAGTACTGATCGGTGAAGGCACCGAACTGACCGCCGATGAGGAATTTGCACACGAAAAGCTGTCGCCCACGCTCGGCATGTTCCGCGCCTCCAGCTTCGAAGATGCGGTGGCCAAGGCCGTCGTTATGGTCGAGATGGGCGGCATCGGTCATACCTCCTGCCTCTATACCGATCAGGATGAAAACACCGATCGGATTCGCTATTTTGGCGACAAGATGAAGACCGCGCGGATCCTACTGAATATGCCAACCTCACACGGGGGCATCGGCGATCTGTACAACTTCGCCCTGGCCCCGTCGCTAACCCTGGGTTGTGGTTCATGGGGTGGCAACTCGATCTCCGAAAACGTCGGACCGAAGCATTTGATCAACAAAAAAACCGTGGCCAAGAGGGCGGAAAATATGTTGTGGCATAAATTGCCTAAATCGATTTACTTCCGGCGCGGCGCCATGGCCATTGCCATGGACGATCTGGTCGGAAAAAAACGCGCCTGTATCGTGACCGATAAATTTTTGTTTAATAATACCCCGCACGTCGAAGAGCTACGGTCCCTGTTACGCAACAAGGGTATGGAAGTTGAGGTCTTCTATGAGGTCGAAGCCGATCCAACCTTGAGCCTGGTTCGCAAGGGCGCGGCGGTGCTGCACTCGTTCCAACCCGATGTCATTATTGCCTTAGGTGGTGGCTCGCCGATGGACGCCGCAAAAGTCATGTGGGTGATGTACGAGCACCCCGATGTTGCCTTCGAAGACCTGGCGCTGCGCTTTATGGATATCCGTAAGCGCATCTATAAGTTCCCGAAAATGGGCATTAAGGCCGAACTGGTTGCCATTACCACCACATCGGGTACCGGCTCCGAAGTGACGCCCTTTGCTGTGGTGACCGATGATACGACCGGTAAGAAATATCCGTTGGCCGACTATGAGCTGACACCCAATATGGCTGTGGTCGATGCCAATCTGGTGATGAACATGCCCAAGAGCCTGACTGCCTTTGGCGGTTACGACGCAGTGACCCATGCTATGGAAGCCTATGTGTCGGTCTTGGCCAATGAATATTCCGATGGCCAGGCGCTGCAAGCGCTCAAAATGCTTAAAGAGTACTTGCCCAGTTCCTATAACAATGGCGCACACGATCCAGTGGCGCGGGAAAAGGTGCACAATGCCGCGACCATTGCCGGCATCGCCTTTGCCAACGCTTTCTTGGGCATTTGCCACTCCATGGCGCACAAGCTGGGTGCGGAATTCCATATTCCACATGGCCTGGCCAATGCCCTGCTACTGACCAATACCATTCGCTTTAATGCCACCAACCTGCCCACCAAACAGGCGGCCTTCTCGCAATACGACCGCCCTAACGCCTTACGCCGTTATGGTGAAGTGGCCGCGCACCTGGGCTTTATGCAGGCGCACACGGTTGACCGAGTCGAAGCCATGCTGGTCTGGTTGGACGAATTGAAGCAGCAGCTTAATATCCCTATGTCCATTCGTGAAGCGGGTGTTAACGAAGCCGACTTTATGGCCCGGGTCGATCAGTTGGCGGAAGAAGCCTTTGACGATCAGTGTACCGGCGCCAACCCTCGTTACCCGTTGATCAGCGAGCTGCGGCAAATCTTGATCGATTCCTATTATGGGCGTAACTATGTTGAAAGTTACGAGCGCGAACAGATCGCCGATGCCTTGACCGAAACGCCTGCAGCACCGGCGGCTAAGAAAGGAAAAAGCAAAGCCTGATTGAGCCCAGTGCGACTAAAAAGCCCGTCTTGGCGGGCTTTTTTTATGGCCGCTGCTTTACCCTGCGCTGTGGCCTCGGCCCAGCGAATTGGTCTATGCTAGCCAGGGTATCTAGATAAAAATAGCAGCTTGGCCGGAGGTGGTAATGAAAAAACTCAAAGATGAAAAAGAATTGGTAAAAAAAGCGCTCGAAGAAGGCATGAAGTATGGCGTGGAACGGGGCGTGGTGGAATTTGAGGCGACCGACTCGCAAGCCGACAAGATACTCTATCTGTATCGGCTCCTGGTACACGACAAGCTGATGCAGCCCATTCCCGAAGAACAGGTTTCGCAACAGACCATGCGCCATAAACTAGCCATCTGGGCGTCTAAACTCTAGTCCCAGACCCAAGACCGCCTAAAAGGACATAGCCCTTATTTGACTGGCACCGGTCGAGTGCGCAGGGCGGACACCAAGGCTGGTCCAAGGCCACTGCCGAGAATCAATAGACTGCCCAAAAATTGGCTGGCCGACAGGGTCTCGGCAAAGAACAGCCAACCAAATAGGATCACTGCGACCGGCTCTAAATAGCTCAGAGTGCCATAGACCGCAGTCGGCAGCCGTTGCAGGGCCAGTACCGCACAATAGAGCGCAACAAAGCCGGGGATAAAACCGATCGCTAGGAGCCAAGGGATCTTGCCAGGCTCAACCATCAGGCTGTGCTGACTAATCAGGCTCACTACCAGAGTCAACAGTGCGCCGGTGGCCAGTTGCCAAAAGGCTCGACTGGCGGCCGGTGTTTGTGCGCTGCAGCGTTTATTTACCACGATAAAGCCGGCGTAAAACAGCATCGCCAGGCCGGCATAGGCCAAGCCCAGGGTCGAGGCCGAGTCGTCGCTGGGTGCATCCTGCATCAAGATAAAACCGCACAGAGCCACCGCCATTGCGAGCCATTGTTGGCGCTTGAGCATCTCGTGAAAAAATAAACGACTGAATAGGGTGGCTGCAATAGGCGCCAAATAGATTACCAAGATAGCATTAGCCATGGCAGTGAGGTTCATCGCCTGGATATAACAGAGAATAAAACCGGCCAGAAATGCCCCGCTCAACAGCAGCCGCCCGCCGTCACCGGTGCCGACCCGGATCGACTGGCGGGTCACTAAAAGCCAGGCCCCCATAAAGAAGGCGCCTAAAAATAAGCGGTAAAAGGTTACGATCTCGGGGCTGAGTTCAGCCATGCGGGAAAACACCCCGATGGTGGCCATGCCAACGGCGGCGATAATGGCGCTGAGCATGGCCAAGCCAGATGGAGCGGGTGAGGAGGTTGTCATAGGGCGCTATGAGTCCGGCGTTGGGTTTCTGATGTAAAACGCAGAATCTATCAAAAGCCGGCTAAAGTCTAGCGTGGTGATCGGTCTGGTCAGCCAATGGCCGCAGCAGCATGCGTCGCTCGGTGCTGCAAGCCATGGCGCGGTGATCGGCCGACGCGGTAACGCCCTATCGAGTGGCGCGTATCCTTGTCAGGGGGTCGGGCCGATAGCCTGACGAATGCAGCGATCATCACCCATTTCGAGCTGGCTGCTGCGCCAGAAATCGGCCGCCTCGCATTGCAGCCAGTCGCTGAATTGGCGAATTTTGTCCCGTTTGAAATGCGCCGGTGGCGCGACCAGATAGTAGCTATAGCCGGAACGCACCTCGATCCGGCCGATCCGCGTGAGTAAACCCTGTTGAATATACTTCCAGGCCAGGCTGTGACGCACCAGAGCCACACCCTGCACCGCGAGCGCACCTTCCAGTACCAACTGGGTACCACGGTAACGCATGGCTGGCCTAACCCTGAAGTCGGTCATGCCGGCTAATTCTAGCCAATAGTTCCAGTTCATATCGGGCCAGGCATCCTCGATCAGCTGCACACTGGCCAAATCCGCCAGCGTTTGGATGGGGTTTTTCTCCAGGTAGAGCGGATGGCAGACTGGGTAGATATGATCGGCCATTAAAAATTCCGCCTCTAGGCCCGGATACAGACCCCGGCCAAAGCGCACACAGAGATCGACCCGATCCAATTGAAAATCGATCAGGGCATCGCTTGAAGTCATCAAGACGGACAGGTTGGGGCGTTGTTCGGTAAAGGCACCCAGCCGCGGAACCAACCACTGCTGCGCAAAGGATGGCACCACAGACAGCGTCAGGTTGCCTGGATCGGGATCGGCACTGAGCAGCTGTAACCCCTCTCGCAGCGAGCCAAAGCCCTGGCGCACATAGTGCTGCAATGATAGACCCTCGGGCGTCAGTCGCACCTGACGATGCTGGCGAATAAAGAGTTTAACCGAGAGCCGTTCCTCCAATTGACGAATTTGCTGACTCATGGCCGCTGCCGAAACAGACATCTGCTCTGCTGCGGCCTTAAAGCTGCCGGTCTCAGCGGCCAGATAAAAACAGTAGAGCCCCTGTAGAGGCAACTTTACGTTATACACTTAAGTATTCCTTAACTGAGTGGCAGAAATGATCGTTTGTCAGCCTAATCGATAAAATCTATTTTAGCGACAGCCAAATCGGCAAATCGATTACAAAACGGAGACGACATATGGAACTGCAACCGCTAATACATGATAGATTTTTCCTGACTATAGGCAAGGATAGCTTACCAATTAGATTAGCATTCAGGCTCCGTCTGTGGCAGCAACGGCGTCGAACTCGGCTTCATTTGGCCCAGCTACCAGACTACCTACTCAAGGATATAGGCCTAGAGCGTCATGATGTATTGCTTGAAAGCGCCAAACCCTTTTGGCGTTAAAGGCCGTCACTGGCCAGTCACTCGCAAGCCAGCTGCAGGCGCGGTCCGAGTGCGGTTGGATTTTTCCAGGCTGTGCCAAAATAGACTTGTTTTGAGCATTTTCTTCGGCCTATGATAAAAGTGATTCGCGTCTTAACCCAAGGTCGCCCGTATGGACGCTATTGGAGCAGGGCAGGACTGGGCCCTAGCTCGCTGGACCGGCCCATTAGCGACTCAAGGAATTCTGTTTGAGCGTTAAGCGAGATGGACCGAGCGATGCATGTGCGGTCCATTCATGCAGCTATAAGGAGATTTTATGCAATACGTTTATCTCGCGGGAATCGGCAATTCTGCTGACGACCATTGGCAGCGCAGCTGGTTTGGCAGTCTGGCTAATTCACTCTGGGTAGAGCACAGCGACTGGCATCAACCGGACTGCCAGCTTTGGAGCACCGAGCTGGAGCAGGCCCTGCGCGGAGTCTCTGAGCCCTTTGTGATTATCGCGCACAGCCTGGGTTGTTGGCTATTTACCCACTGGCTCAGTACCACCGGACACAAACTGCTGGCGGGCGCCTTTTTGGTCGCCGTACCCGACCGTAACGGCGCCAATTTCCCGCCCCAAGCGGTAGGCTGGGATGCGATAACAGTCCCCAGCCTGAGTGCCCCGAGTGTGGTTATTAGCAGCTCCAATGACCCCTATGCTGCGCCCCAGCATGTCCTGAATTACGTGCAACGGCTGGGTGCGAACCTGGTCGAAATAGGCGCCTATGGGCATATCAACGGCCAGTCGAATCTTGGCGCGTGGCCATTGGGTAAGGAGATATTGCAGCAGCTGCTGTCTGATATTGAGCGCTGCGGCTCACCTGGGGCCTAAACCTTTTTCGGCAGTTTAGGCAAAAAGCCCTCCTTGGCGCTCCCCTTGCCCTGTAGCGGTAATAGCTATCGAGAATCACTCGATCGACCTTACCAGGGCCACGACTGGGTATTCAGCTCAGTAAGGGCATTTGGGCCAAAGATTGAAGCGCAAGAGTGTTGGTTGCATCGGTTGTCGCCGATATTTGCGCTAGGCTGGCGCAAATGCAAATATCTGCAAGCGAACGACAATCTGCTAGAATGGGGTTACTTTTTGGTTATCTATTAGGTCCTCCCTTGAATCAGCCGCTATTTTCAACGTTAAAATTAAAACCCGAGTTAGAATCCAACCTGGAGTCACTCGGTTTTAAAACGATGACGCCCATTCAAGCTCAGAGCTTACCGCTGATTTTGAACAATCAGGATGTTATCGGCCAGGCCAAGACCGGTTCCGGTAAAACCGCGGCCTTTGGTCTGGGTTTGCTGCAGAAACTCGACGTAAAACGCTTTCGGATCCAGTCTTTAGTTCTCTGTCCGACCCGTGAACTGGCCGATCAGGTCGCCAACGACATTCGCCGACTCGGACGGGGTATCCACAATATTAAAGTCTTGACCCTCTGTGGCGGTATGCCCTTTGGTCCGCAACTGGGCTCGCTGGAACACGGCGCCCACATCATAGTGGGTACCCCGGGCCGAGTTGAGGAGCACGTTCGCAAAGGCTCGCTGCGTCTGGAAGACGTTAATATGCTGATCCTCGATGAAGCCGACCGCATGCTCGATATGGGCTTTCAGGAAGCGCTGGATGCGATCATCGGTGAGGTGCCCGACCAGCGGCAGACCCTGCTGTTCAGCGCCACCTTTGCGCCGCAAATTAAGAAGATTGCCGCCCGTATTATGATTTCCCCGCAGATGATTGAAGTGGCATCGACCCATGACGAACTGACCATCGAGCAGAAGTTTTTTCAGGTCACCGACCACGATGACCGCCTGTTGGTGCTGAAATTAGTACTGGCACGCTATCAGCCGGAATCGACCATCGTGTTCTGCAACACTAAAAAAGAAACCGATGAGGTCGCCGACGCGCTGTTCAGTCAGGGCTACAGTGCCATCGCTCTGCACGGCGACCTGGAACAATGGCAGCGCGACCAGGTCCTGGTGCGCTTTGCCAACAAGAGCACCTCCATTCTGATCGCAACCGACGTTGCCGCTCGGGGTCTGGATATTGACTTGCTCGATGCGGTGGTTAACTTCCATATAGCGCGTGAGCGAGAAGTCCACACCCATCGGGTCGGCCGTACCGGTCGGGCCGGCAGTAAGGGCCTGGCGATGTCCTTTTTTAGTGCCCAGGAAGCCCATCGTGTCGCCTTGCTCGATCTGGAAATAGACCCGATCGCCGATGCCGAAACCCGGCCGGATGCGGAATACCTGAAAGAGGCGGCCTTGGTGCCGAAGATGTCGACCCTGCAGATCGATGGTGGCAAAAAACAAAAAGTTCGACCGGGCGATATATTGGGTGCCCTGACCGGCAATGACGGTCTGGCCGGCACCGATGTCGGCAAGATTCATATCTATGATAATTGTGCCTATGTCGCCGTGCGCCGTAAGGTTGCCAGCCAGGCACTGCAGATTATCAGCGAAGGCAAGCTGAAGGGGCGCAGTTTTCGCGTACGAGCCGTCAAAGGCTGAGTTCAGTTGCCGAGTGTCGAGCCCGGGTCGGAGTCAAATAGCGGGTTCGACGCAGTACCGGCCTGGGCGGCTCGAAGCGGATGCCAAGCACTGTGCTCGGCGTCCATTCTATTATGTTCATCTGCTTATGTTCATCTGCTTAAAGCCAGCATTTAGTGCATTTTGAACCATTAAGTCTCCTGCCTTTGTCAATCAAAGCTATTTATCTTCGCCTTCCGCTAGCCGATATAAGCACTGCTGTTAGAAAAGTTAGCTACAGTTATTGGTACAACGATAATTACAGTGTACTAACGAGGCAGGTAGTATGAACATCAAAACTCAAGTCAGTGGCGCTTTGGCCGCAGTCGTCGGCCTATTGATTGTTGTCGCCATTGGGGGTTATCGCTCGGCTGAAATTGTCAACGAGGGCAGCAGTGTGTATCCAAGCCTATTAGTACCGCGTGTTCAAGAGTACGGCCAATTGCGTTTTCAGATCTTGGAACTGGAATTGGCGGTCTACCAAAAGGACAGTGCCCGCATTAAGTTGCTCTGCTCGACCTTGAAGCCGGCAGTGGTGGCATTTGGCCTAGTGGCGGACAGCAGCGCATTTTATGGCGACGTCTATTATACCGAGGGCATACAAGAAATCAGTTTAGTGATGCTCGAACTGATCAAGACCGCCAAAGCCGAAGATCTGAGCCTGACCCCTTCGGAAAAATTTCTCCTCGCGGCTGAGCAACTTGAAAACCTCGGTGAAAAGGCCGATACCCTGATTCAATATATGGTCGATACCACGACCGAGAAAATAAACCACGACATCCTCGTGATGGATGAGATTTTGTTGGCGCTTGCGTCGCTCTCGATCCTGTTTGCCTGTGCTATTGGTGTGGCGTTAACTCGCTCCCTGTCTCGGGGTATCAACGCATTGCGCGACTCCTTCAATCGTATCAGCAATGGTGATCTTCTGGTTTTGGCCGATGCCGAGCGCAAAGACGAACTGGGTGAGATAGCCGGCTATTTTAATATCTTGGCCGGCAGTCTTAAAAATACCATTGGTCAGTTGGCAACGATGATGGCTACCCTATCGGATCTGAGCGGCAGTTTCCGCCAGGGTGGCCAACGGCTCGAGGAGCGCGCTGGGCAGACATCAGATGAAATCCAACAGGTGGCGACGGCCATGACCGAAATGGCCGCGACCATTCGAGAGGTCGCGCAAAATGCCGAGTCAACTTCAAATCAGGCCCAGGAAGCGAAAGACCAGACCAGCACAGCGAGTGAACTGGTCAAAACCTCGGTGGGTCGGTCGCAGAAGTTACAAACGCAGATGACCGGTATTTCCGAACAAGTGCTGCAGTTGAAAGACAAGACGTCTGACATCTCCTCGGTCATCGGGGTCATTCAAGGTATAGCCGAACAGACCAATTTGCTGGCGCTGAACGCTGCCATTGAAGCGGCCCGTGCCGGTGATCAGGGCCGTGGTTTTGCGGTGGTCGCCGATGAAGTGCGCAGTCTGGCGACTCGCACCGGTCAGTCAACCCAAGAAATAATCGATGTAATCAAAGCGCTCCAGGATATGTCTGAAAGCACGGCGATACAGATCACCGAAGGTCGCGCGGATGTGGAAAACAATGCGATTGCCATTACCGATATTGAACAGAGTTTGATGGGTATAATGGAAAACATCAGTGCCATTTCGGATATGAATCATCAGGTGGCGACCAATTCGCAGGAACAGAGTCACGTCGCCGAAGATATGAATAGCAATGTGGTGCGTATTAGCGATCTGGCAGAACAGAACGCCGGGCAGACCGAGGAAATCAACGTCGATATCAGCACCATTGACGACTTGGCGCACCAGATGCGGGAATTGATTGGCCAATTTAAATATTAGTGTTAATGACAAAAAACCGGCCCAGCCGGTTTTTTTGTGCCTAGGCCATGCCGGTTCCTAAAAATCAATCTGCCTGTGAAATCAGGCTATCTTAGACTTGGATTTGCCGATCTTACCGACCAGATGTCGAAAAAATTGCACCACCGGGTGCAGCAGTATGTTATCGAGAAAGACTTGTTGGGCAATTTGCCGCAGCGCGTCGGAGTAGGTTGGGTAGGGATGGATAACGCCCTGCACCTTGGCAAAGTTGAGGCCGAGGGTTTTTACAACCTGCACCTGGGCAATCATTTCGCCGGCCCGTTCGCCGATAATATGGGCCCCTAATACCTTGCCACGACTGCTGGTGATCAGTTTGATCCGTCCCATGTCGCCGGCCTTGGTTTTGGCCCGATCCAGCTTGTTAAAATCATAATGATAAACCCGGATCGAGTCGCCTTGAGCGGCCCGGGCTTCGGCTTCGGTCATACCGGCACGGGCAAATTCCGGGTCGGTAAAGGTGGTCCAAGCGACATGGGCATAGTTGACCTTGCGGCGTATCGGCAATAGCGCATTCAGGGTGGCCAGCTTGGCCTGGTAGTTGGCCATATGGCTGAGCAGATACGGCCCGGCAACATCGCCACAGGCATAGACGCCCTTGGCGGTGGTTTGCAGATACTGATCGACGACAATGCCGCGCTCAGCTGCAATGCCCGCTGCGGCCAAGTTGAGTCCGCCGATATTGGGTGCCCGACCTAGAGCCACGAGGATTTTTTCTGCCTCGAGAACCTGTTCGCTCTCGCCCTGGCTGACCGTCAAACGGACCCCAGTAGGCGAGCCTGCAACCGCGATCGCCTTGGTGCCGAGATGAAACACAACCCCTTCGCTGCTGAGCTTTTCACGGATTATCGCCGCCATTTCCGGCTCTTCGCGGAACATTACCTCGGGCATCATCTCGACCACGGTGACCCGAACATCGAGCCGGTTCATTGCCTGGGCCAGTTCCATGCCGATCGCGCCGGCACCGAGTACTAATATCGATGCGGGCAGCTGGTCTTGCTCAAAGAAGTTGTCGTTGGTCAGATAGGGCACCGACGCCAGACCGCTAATGGGCGGCACCGCCGGTGACGAGCCGGTGGCGATGATGATCTTCTTACCCCGGTATTGCTCTGCACCGACCTGGATAACCTTGCTGCTGACAAAGGCGGCCTCACCCTGCACGAATACAGCGCCAGCCTGTTCCAAAACCTCTGGAGTCTCATGGCTATAGATTGCTTCGCTGATGGCCCGCACCTGCGTCAGGATGGCGGCGCTATCGACCTCGATTTTGGCAAACTTCTTGGCGATGAAGACGTCCTTGGCCTGGTTGATCAAACCCTTACTGGGTATACAACCGGACCAGGTGCATTCACCGCCGCTGCGGTGTTTCTCGACGATCAATACTTTTTTGCCAAAGCCTAGGGCGGTAAAGGCGCTCGTCAGGCCGGCAGCGCCGGAACCGATTACAATCAAATCAAACACTTTCATAGTTGCTCCATTGGCACGGGTAAGTTACACCCAGGGTCTGACCTACTGGGCCGCGTATAGTTCGGCGATACGTTCGTAGCGTTGACGATTCAGCCCCATATCGGAGTACCCTGCGCGGCTGGCAGAGCGAAACTGAACCTGTTGGTTGGCGCTGTCGAGCCAGAATTCGGCGTCATCGTGAAACCGCATCTTGCCGGTGGTGAAGACCACATAAAGGTAATCATCGGTCTCACGCTTAATAACGGCACCGCCATAGAGGTGGATCGCTTGCTTTATCGCCGCCAGGGTGGCGGCTGGGGTTGTCTTGGCCGGCAGGGGTGCAACCTTTTTGGCCGCATCATCGGTCTGGGTCGAAACATTATTGGGTTTCTTGCTGATCGGCTGGAGCTTGCCCTGGTCAACACCTAGGCTGGGCGTCTGAATGTTCTGATAATAGATACGGCCGACATTCCCGGCCACGAAAAGCGCTAATATAAGGAGAGCAGTGGTCATGGACTAGATTCCTTCAGGTTATTTAGTTTGTGCGCAAAATAATGGCTGTACGGCATTGACTTGTCAATGCTTTGTGCGCAAAATATTTTCTCGCTGTAGGAGAACATCATGACTGATCATTATGCGCTTAAGTTGGACAATTCACTTAAGTTGGACAATTCACTTAAGTTGGACAATTCACTTAAGTTGGACCAGCAGATTTGCCATTCGCTCTATTCGGCGACCAATGCGCTGATCCGAGCCTATCGACCGCTGTTGGCCGAACTGGACTTGACCTATCCCCAGTATCTGGTGATGCTCGCCCTATGGCAGGAAGATGGCGTGATGATTAAGCGGCTGGTGGAACGCACTCGCTTCGATGCCGGCACCCTGTCGCCGATTTTGCAGCGGCTGGAGCACAAAGCCTTAATCACCCGAACCCGTTCGGATAGTGACTCGCGGCAGAAACTTATTGTTGTGGCCGCAAAAGGCCGAACCCTCTCTGAACAGGCCCAGAAGGTGCCCGAAGCCATTGTTTGTCAGCTCGATATGACGGCGGAAGAGGCGGCGCTGTTAAAGGGCTTGGCCGAGAAATTGTATCGCCAGTTACTCTAAGATTGACCCATCAGGCGGCGCCAGGACAGCAAGGCCTATCAAAAGAACCAGTGTGCTGCGCTGCGCCAACGAAGCATCTACTATCGGCCGGAGGTACCATCGCCGGTCTAACCCCTAGCGCGGTGTCCGCGCCAGTACCCAGACGCTGACAAACTGGCTACCATTTTTCTTCAATAGGCGAGTCAGTTCGGCGGCTGTGGACCCGGTGGTTAATACATCATCCACTAGAGCCACTGAGCGCGGCGGCGTGTCGGTCAGGCCAAAGGCAGCTCTGAGCATCCTTTTGCGCTGGCCCTTATCCAGCCCCTCTAACGGTGCCGTTGCCTTGATGCGGCGCACCCCGCGCCACTGCGGAATCGACCAATGGCGACCGATTTGCCGCGCGAGCCAATCGGCCTGGTTAAAACCCTTCTGCTGCTGCTTGCGATAATGCATGGGCACCGCCACCACTGCCTCCGGTTTGAACAGCGCGGTCTGTTGCGCCAACCAAAGGGTGGCCAGCGCCCGTCCGGCGGCGATATTGTGTTGGTATTTAAACTGATGAATCAGATAGCGGGCCAGGCCCTCGAAGTGCCAGGCGCCATGCAATGACTCCCAAGGCGGCGGCCTCTTCAGGCAGGCACCACAGACTTCAAAACTGGTGCCCGGCGCACCACAACTCGGACAGGGGCAATCGATAGTGGCCAGATAACTCTCGCATACCGGGCACAGAAGGCCCGCGCGTTGCGCTTGCAGACAACCGGGGCAGAGCAGGGGTAAGGTATGGCCTAGGATTTGGATGAAGGACGTCAGCATGCTAATGCAGCCTATTGACTGAAACGGTCAGGGCAACCCTCCTGCCGTTTACCTATGGAGTCGCCAATTACCCGATGATAGTTATTTTTGGTCTGGTTGCCAATGGGCTGGTCACTGTCCTTGCTGTCACGTTAGCCAACAAACAGAGACTCCAACGGCACAGCAACTTTCATCTGAGCAACCCAGGTATCCAAACCCGCAACTCGGATCATGTTCGTTGCAATCGGGCAGTTGGCATAGAGATAGCCCGACAGGAAGCCGTAGAACGACAGATCGACGTGGCCGGGTCGGTCGCCATGGTGAAACTTACCGACCATTGAGCTTTTGAAGGCCCGGGCAATTGCGATTTCATCACCTTCTCGATGGCCAAGCCCGGTGGTCTTGATATTGTGGTGCGCCTGTTTGCGCTCCATCCGTTTCAGTACCGGACCCACCAGCCATTTCAGAACAGACGGTGCTCCCACAGTTGCCACAGCTAACAGCGCCCAGTCTTGCGAGGTGCAATGCAATTTAAAGGTAGTGTCGAGCTCGAAGACAATTCGTTCTTCCCACACCTTGTCGTAGTCGAGCCCCAATGCCGGCAGCAGGTTTTTTAAGATAATGCCGGAATCATTGACTTGGCGGCCCGCTACATCGACCACCGGTACTTTGGTATAATCGGTGCCCGGTTTTAAGCCCTGGGGCTTGTCTTTTAGGTGCTGCTCATGGCGATAATCAATCTTGGCATAGGTGAGAAAGGTGCGCAGCTTGTTGGTGGCGTGGGAAAACGCCGGTCCGTGTACCACCACATCGACCAGGTCGGCCTGGGTATGCCATTTCAGCGCCGGGTTAGGATTAACCCCTTCAGGGTTTGAACCGTCGGCGAGCATGGTGTTGATGATCTTCATGGTCTGTTCCTTTGGGTAATTATTGAACCATTATGCTATGTTTCCCATATCTTGATAATACAGCTAATTATCCATAGACTGTTTTCTAATAGAAACAATCCCTATGCCAGATCCCTGGGCCTTCCGCTAGCAAGATAGTGGCACAAACTCAGCATGTTGCTTGCGCATAGGCGGCATGACTCCGCAATATTACGAGAGTAATATTTTTAATTTTTTCCGCAGAGTAATTAGTAACTGTTTTAGTACAGGATAGCTCAGGGCCTTATATTGATTTTTTTGGCGCGCTGGTGTCCAAATTGAACGAAAACCAGGAGCGTTTATGCACCATAAAAAAGATATATAAAGGCACTAAATATGTTTGTAATCTATTGGCTGCCCTGATTGGCGGTCGCCAGCAGCTCTACTATCAATTGTCTAAAAATATCTAATCTGCAGTCGACCAGGAAGTTTGATAGAGCGCTCTATATTAAAATCGGATGCCGTTTAAAAAAATAACGGAGCTATTTCTGACTGTCTAAAAGGTATTTTGCGATCTTGCAACTGTACTGACTGGGGCTATAATTATAAGCTAGTATAATTGGTTGCTGGAATTTAAGATGAAATTATGCAGTAAAATTGTGTCAGCCTATTTGTTGGTTATATCTCTAACTGTGACCGCCGAACCACTGGATTTCGTGACAGTCGATTGGGCACCATTTTATGGTAGAGACTTAGTCGGCCAGGGATTCTATTCGGTTCTTACTAGGGAGGCTTTTGCTCGTGTTGGTTATGAGCTAGAGATCTCTTTTGTGCCCTGGAAAAGAGCAATGGTAGAAGTGAAGTCGCTACGGTTTGACGGTCTATTGGGGGCCTACTTTACAGAGGACAGGGCCATTGACTTCTTTTTTACGGATTCGGTATATTCCAGCGATGAAGTGTTTGTTGTTAAAGCAGGAAGTGGCATCGATACCATTGAACAGGTTTTGGCCGGCAGTATTGCCGGTATTGCCGGTACGGCGCAGGTGGTAGAGCTTGAGTCAATGGGCGTAACGGTTAATAACAATTTGAACAGTATCAATATTATTAAAATGGTCCATTCTGGTCGGGTAGATGCGCTGATTGACGGTCGCGCAGCGTTCTACTATCAGTTGTCCGACAATTCTGAATTTTCGAATGTTTCAAAATCTGATTTTATGGTTATTGATCCCCCATTTAGATCCTATCAATTGTATAATGCGATTTCCAAAACACACCCCGACGCAGAGGAATTGATTAAATCGTTTAACAGGGGGCTGCAGGAGATTATCGAAGATGGTACTTACCAGAAAATCTTAAGGGGATACGGCCTGCGGTAATGCTCATCAGCCCCAGAATGGATAGTTGCGCTGACTTGGCAATCCCTCTCAAGGTGTTGCCGGCTAACTTAAGCGGTAAATCGGCAAATGGATCGAATTCGCTATCGCAGTGTCTTTCACAACACCTTGAGCAGAGCCTCCGGCGCCACAATGGTCCTATTGAGGGGGGCGAAATAGGCCGCGGCCTGTCGACTGCGGATAAATAGCTCTTGTCCCCGTTTGACCGTATTGCTGTTATAGCGTTCTAATAGTTCGCTGAGGTTGCCCCAATCGGCGCATGGCTTACCTGTCACGGCCGGCAATGCCTGAGTTAAGCACTGCGCCAACACCAACGCATCCACCATAGCGGTATAGGCCCCGGCGCCGGTTCGTGGGCTGGCCATATGGGCGGCATCCCCGAGCAATATAATGCGCTTGTTGACCACGCGGTCAGCGGAAAATTCCCATACCGCATGTTGTGATACCTTGCCCCGTTCGGCACAGAGTCGCCAAAACCGAGCATTGTCGGCCCCAAACATCTTAGTCACAAAGGGCTGAAACCAGTCGGGAAGCGTTTGCAGGGCTGCGCTGCCGACTTGCCGGTTGCGCGACGGTGCTGCAACGTCCGACTCGGGCATGGCCATATAGATGCCACAGTTCCAGAAGGTTTCACCCTCGGCGCCGACAAATGGAAAACCCAGGGTGTCATAGCGGAAACCTTGAAGCGTTTTGGAACCCGAGGGCGGGCCGGCAATGCCCGCAACCGGAGCTAAGCCCCGCCACAGGGCATAACCGGAATAGCTCGGTTGCGCGTCCGTGACATAAGCACGAACGGCCGACTTACCGCCGTCGGCACCAATGACAAGATCAAAGCGCTGCACGCTGCCGTCTAGCCGTAAACCGGGCTGATTACTGTCGGGGTCAATGATTTCACGGATGTCGGCGCCAAAATGAACCGTCTGCGCGGGCAGCCCCTGATAGAGATACGCCCACAGGTCACCGTAAAAGTGGCCGTGACCGCTAATTGACGGCGGCATCTTGTTTGGACTCAAACCCCGTATGCGCTGAATAAGATCGATGTGGACATTGCCCAGTGCGCCGCCCCGGTTGTGAAAGCTGCTCGGGAAATATTCAAACACCGCAACCTCAATATCTAATCGGTGTAAGACATTTGCGACACTCAGGCCACCTAACGACGCCCCCACCACGGCAACTCGTAACCTATTCATGCTGCTCCTTTTCGCTCGCGTTGTTTAGGGCCTGTCGCGACAGCAACACTGGGCCTATTGACTATAAATGCAGTTTGGCATGTTTTCCTTATCTTGATAATACACCTATATGTCTATAATCTGTTTTCTATATAAAACAATAGGGGCTGGCGTATGGACTTGAATTTACTGCAGATATTTACTGCTATTGCGGAACACAAGAGTTTCACCAAAGCGGCGAGCCAGCTAAAAATGGATAAGTCGACGGTGAGCAGTAAATTGTCGCACTTGGAGGCCAACCTGGGTGTTCGGTTACTGCATCGCAGTACCCGTTCGGTGTCGCTCACCGAAGCCGGCGAGGGTTACTTACGCTACTGTCAGCAGATCATGGAGACCGCCTTAGAAGCGCAACAGTTTACCGCCAATCTGGGCGATGAAGCGGTAGGGCTGTTACGAGTGTCCACCACCAATTATCTGGCCGAGCACTTTATCCGTACCCTGATTAAACCCTTCATCAAGGAAAACCCCAAGGTCGAAGTTGAGCTCGATCTCAGTTACAGCAGCCGAGATTTAATTAAAGATCGGTTCGACGTGGCGTTGCGGGTCGGTACCGGCTCGTTAAAAGATTCCAACCTGGTGGCTAAAAAAATATTCGAGGCCGAACTGGGGCTATTTTGTTCACCGGCCTTTGTTAAGGAACATGGTGAACTCAAAAGAGTAGAAGAGATGGCGAACTTCGACTTTATCAAGTACACCAACCGTTCGACGTTCGAGGTTAGCCAGAACGGTGTAATACATGAAGTTGTGATAAACAGTCGATTTAAAATTAATGACATACTCAGTACACGAGAAGCAGCAGTGCTAGGCCTAGGTATTGCGGTGATGCCGAAATTTATTGCCAGTGAGGCCGTTAAGAATAAACAACTGGTGAACTTGCTGGCCGACTGTCATTTTCCTCTGATCACGATTTACGCGGTTTACCACAGTCGAAAATGGATGCCAGCTAAGTTGAAATCCTTCCTGGATTTTCTGACCGTGAAATAGCGGTGTCTTGATGGCCAAGGTGGCTTTGACTCACTGGTTACAGCAGTTTAGACCGCCGATCTGTTTGTCGATCTGTTTTCTGCGTATCCAGGGCCGAAGTTGGCGTTTGCCTTAGTACGGATATTTGTGATGTGCAAGGCAAATATAAGATTAGTTGAATTAACTATATGCTCTCCAAATTAACAAGTTAAGAGCCGGCGATGGTAAAAATGAAGCCATGCACTCGGTCAGATTTTAAATCGAGTTGGCAGGTGTAAATAGGCATCCGGGAACACAGTTTGGCGTTAAGCATTAAACCATTTTTTTAATGTTATATGGATTGAGATCGTTAAATAAGTATAGTATAAATTAGTAGGTGTATTTTTTCATTGCTGTACAAGGAGAGGCTTTTTTAGGGATAAAGCCAATTCAAGGAATTAATTAAATGGGCTATCTAGTTACAGTAGTTACATTATTCGCAGTACAGGCACTGTTATCGACAATGTTTACTTGGCTTGCCATAAAGGTTAGTTATGTGACTTTGACGTTACAAGAGATTGCAATTATCGCCGTTACAACTACCCTCTGTTCATTCTTGCCTTATATTGGCTTGCCGCTTAGCTTAGTGCTCTTCATCTTCTTATTGATGAGGTATTCGGGCTGCTCCGGCTTCGATGCGGCCGCCGTGGCTATATTCACCAAGGTATTTGTCTTAGGCGGTTTTATTCTGACTAAAATGGCTATTACTTAGCTAAGCCGGCCTGCCAGACGTATACCCTCCTCTTTGCGCAGTTCGTTCACCAATTCACTACAGTTCTGCGCTCGACAATCATTAATGAACCGACTGACCAGATGACGGGGTGGCCGATGGCGCCGCCAGATCGGTGCTGCGAAATTCCGGATGGGTACAGAGCTGTTCCGCATGAAACAGCTGTTCGAGCTGCGGCCCAATGGCAATCTGGGTGGATTTTTCCAGTCGTAGGCCACCATATTGATCTTTTCGACCTGGCTCGGGGGCATATCAGACCCAGCGCAGGCCGCATTGGTTGTGCCATCGGGTTGGTGCATCAAGCTTCAATAGCAAGATTGTGGGCCGTTGGATACGATCTCTCCTGGCGCAAGACGGCGATTATTTAGTAACAGCAATGCTCAATACTTCGCACTGCCGCCATCAGGAATTTGATTTTTGCTCGAGATCATGGTTCTAATGCGCATTTTATCACCGTTAGATCGCGTTCGTGTCAGTAATGTGCACATCATTTATACAAGGGCTTCATTATGGAATTGTTGTTTAGCGTATCTGGACTGGTGGTTATGCCGGCTTGGTTTGCCTTGGCCGGAATACCCTTTTGGTATCCAAGCATCGTTCGGTGGATTCAATGGTCAGTGCCGACACTGCTTGGCTTGGCCTATCTGGCATTGATCTGGGTTTATTGGGGTAGCAGCACAGGCGGCTATGACTCCCTGGCCGCCGTACGCGAGCTGTTTACCAGCGACGGTCTGTTGCTCGCCGGCTGGTTGCACTACCTAGCTTTCGATTTGTTTATTGGCGCCTGGATGGTCGAGCAAGCGCAGCGCTCTGGTATCGCGCATGGCTGGGTCTTGCCGTGTTTACCGCTGACGTTTCTATTTGGCCCAATCGGGCTGTTGGCCTTCTATTTTGTACGGTTACTGCACAGAATATGGTACCGAACACGGCCGCCTCAAGAGCAGGCATCAGCATGATCGACCTGGGCAACATAACGCTTAGATCACGGTCGTTACCGATTGCCAACCTGGCCATTTCTGTTTGGCAACGCAGTCCCATGCTCTCCGCGATGGGTCTACTTTTGCTCGCGCTGATGCTGCCGACGCTACTGCTGTATGCCTTGGACAGTCGGTTACTGCAGGGTGTCAATGTGTGGACCAAGCCACTTAAATTTCAATTATCCCTGGGCACCTATTTTCTGACCCTTGCTTGGTTTGTTGGCTACAGTCGTGATGAGTTCTCAAATGGCCGACAGCATGTTTGGTTTGCAAGCGTTTTAGCCCTCGCCGCATGCTTTGAAGTCGCTTATATCACCTTCCAAGCGGCAGTGGGTGAAATGTCGCACTTCAATATTGCCAGTCCGCTGCACAGTATCATGTATAGCCTAATGGGCTTGGGAGCGGTCACGCTGGCAACGCTACCCCTATGGTTGGCGGTGATGATTGGCAAAAATGCGTCACTCCGGGTGCCGTCCTCACTGCGTTTCGGGATTGTCGTGGGGTTGGTCTTAACGTCGATTCTGGGCTTAGTCTCGGGCGTGACGATCAGTGCGTTTAATGGCCCAGTGATCGGCGCTGTTGGCGAACAAGCCACTTATCTTTGGTTTTTAGGTTGGTCGTTTAACGCGGGTGATTTGCGGGTAGCGCATTTTATGGGTTTACATCTTATGCAGCTTATTCCACTAGCCGCTTGGCTATTGGTGACGGTTCGCGTTTACCAGGCGTATTTTTGGACTGTAACGGTGACGCTGCTGTTGCTTACAGTGTGGCTGTTGAGTTACGCGCAAGCCCTAGCGGGCATTCCCTTTTGGTCGCTCAACTTTTGGTCGCTCAACTTTTAGGCGTTCTAAGCCTACTATGTGCCAAAGCCAGCTTGATGCGCAAGCTATCAATGTTAATTTAATGCAAATAATCACGAGTCAAATGCTAATATAGTCAACCAAAATGAAACAATGCGTTTAAGCACTCTGGAGCTGATATGGGCCAACTTGAAGATATGTATGTATTCCTGCGTGTCGTTGAAACCGGCAGTATAACCAAGGCAGCCGAGCAAATGAATACTGCTAAATCAGCGGTCAGTAAACGCTTAGCTCTGTTAGAGCACAAACTCGGCATCAAGCTAATTAACCGAACCACGCGAATGTCTAGCATCACCGAAGCGGGTCAGCGTTATTACCAGCGCAGTAAATTAATTCTCGATGAGGTAGAGGAGCTAAACAGTCAAACCTCCAGTAGCCAGAGAGCATTAGCCGGGACACTCAATATTGCCGTGCCGTTATCCTTCGGGCTGAGCCACTTAGCCCCGGCACTGGATATTTTTTTGCAGCAGCATGCTGATTTAAAATTGAATATTACTTTTTCAGATCAAAAAATAGATATTGTTGAACAGGGTGTCGACCTGGCCTTCCGTATTGGTCAGCTAGATGATTCCAGCCTGCAAGCTCGAAAAATAGCCCCAATCCACCATGTGCTCTGTGCCAGCCCGGATTATTTAAAATCATATGGCGAGCCCAGGGTGCCGAATGATTTAAAACACCACAAGATCCTGAAATATAGCGGCGCTGACCATAGTGGCCTGCACTTTTTAGGTCAGGATGGCGTCGCGCAGGTAATCAACCTTGAGCCACATTTTAGTGCGAATAATGGTGACTTTCTGAAATCCCTGGCCGAATCCAGTCACGGGATCTGCTATTTACCTACTTTTATCGTGTGGCAGTCGCTGGCAACGCAAAGCTTAGTGCCGGTGTTAGCAGAGTATCAATTGCAAACCATGCACGCGTATGCCGTTTACCCCCCCAATAGACATTTGCCTGTTAAAGTACGAAGTTTGATCGACTTCTTGGTTGACCGATTTGGTGACAAGCCTTATTGGCAGCAGAGCTGATTCAAACTTCACGTCTTCAATACTGAGCAGGTCGGTTGAGAAAGCTAACAGGTTGGAGCGCGTCAACTTCCTTTGGCAACAAGAGTTGGCCCGCAATACCGTATCAAAGCCTAAAAAAAGCTAGGTTGATATGCTTTCACTTAGTAGGTGTCATTGACACCAGTGCTACGGCATTGGATAGTGCCGCACGGATAACAATGGCCTCGGGGAAAGTACCGGTCATCTATAGTCTAACGATTTTATTCGCTGGCCTATAAACCCCTACCCATACTGTCCATTATTTTTCGATCGGTTTGCTTAAAGTGTTCCTTCAAGAAATCCAGCAGTAAACGCAATTTTTTCGAACGCGCATTGCCTGGTGGGAATACGCCAAAGACATTGATGTTTTTTAATTGATAGTCATCGAAAATCGATTCCAAGGTTCCTGCTTGGATTTTTGGCAGCGCATCGTAGACCGGGATGCGGCCGATGCCGTGCCCGCCTTCAATAAAAGCTGTCCGGGCGGCGGCATTGTTGGTGCTGATAGTGCCCTTAACGGCAACACTGAATGAGCGACTGCCCTTGACGAGCTCTATGTCACCCGCGGTGAGCTTGTAGATAACCCAGTCATGTTGTTGCAAGTCGGCTGGAGTCGTAGGACGGCCCTTTTTTTTAAAGTAGTCTGGCGCACCGCATAGGCAGGTGGGCAGGGTCGATAACTTGCTGGCTTGCAGGCCAGAGTCGGGTAACGGGGCGCCACGAATGGCCAGGTCGATTCCCTCTTGCATTATGTTCACCACCTCATCGGTGAGCATGACGTCTAATTCAATTTTCGCATGGCAGCGGCGAAATTCACTGAGCGCGGGGACGACCATCTGTAGGCCCACATTGACCGGGCAGGTAATTTTCAATAAACCTTCGGGCTCATTTTTTAAGTTTTCCATTTGCTGATTTGCCGCCTGGGTTTGC
>Ga0307492_10000165_pt1 | contig 29566 bp, 26 predicted proteins | sample SI3LmetaG_FD_202365 | JGI IMG/M metagenome (GOLD analysis project Ga0307492, IMG submission 202365) | Sea-ice brine microbial communities from Beaufort Sea near Barrow, Alaska, United States - SI3L | ecosystem: Environmental > Aquatic > Marine > Coastal | place: USA: Alaska | collected 2017-05-06 | reverse complement strand
TTACAAGTTCACTCTTAACTTTAGACTCGATATTATTACGAATTTTAGTTCCAATTTAATAGTGAGATTTCAATTTTAAGCGCATAATTTTCTGCTAAATAATAAAAACTCAAACTCAAACTCAAACAGGAACTGATATGTTCAAAAAAACTTTAAAATGGTTCTTTCTGCTTTTGCTAGCCGTTGTGCTTTTAGGTGGAGGATTTGCTGTCCACGAATGGAATGCAAAACCATTATTAATTAATAATTTCTTTAATCGTTTTGCTTTAAAAATGGCGCTGCAAAGTCCAGAAACGCTAACCTCTTTACATTTTTTAGAATCAATGGGGATTAATGGACATAATGCAGATCTTGATGACGCAAGCGTCGAATCAACCACTGAGCTTTTTAAATATCTAGCGGACGAGAAACAAGTGTTGATGTCTTATGATGATGGGTCATTGGATGAAGATGAAAAAATGTCTAAGAGAATAGCCCTGTATCTTCTTGATTTTGCAGAAGACTCTGAAAAATTTCGTTTTCATAATTACCCTGTAAATCAATTGTTTGGTGCTCAGAATGGTTTTCCTACCTTTATGGAGGCGCAACATCAGATAAATTCTATAGAAGATGCAGAATTTTACGTTAGCCGTTTGAAGCAATTACCACGTAAATTTACGCAAGTGACTGATGGACTCAAGATAAGAGAAGAGCAACAAATTTTACCACCGACGTTTGTTGTAAATCGGGTAACCGATGAAATGAGTCATTTTGTTGATACTAAGGTTGAAGAAAATATCCTTTACTCATCTTTAGAAAAGAAGATCAATCAATTGGAATCAATTTCCGCAGAAGATAAGGCCGATATTTTGAGTCAGGCTAAGAAAACAATTGAGCAAGATGTTTATCCGGCTTATACAAAACTCAATCAATATTTTCAAAGCTTAGGTGATAAAACTAATACGGATGATGGCTTTTGGAAGCATCCTAACGGTGAGGATGCTTATCGCTTAGCTCTGAAGTTTTTCACAACCACAGATTACACACCAGATTATATTCATCAAGTTGGTTTAAGCGAAATTGAGAGAATTCAATCAGAAATATCAACTATTTTAGCCACTGAAGGATTTGATGTGAGCCAAGGATTTTTTAATGCTATCGATACGCTGGCAAAGGACGAGCGGTTTTATTATGAAGACAGCGACGATGGACGCAAGCAAATATTAACAGATTATCAGGTGATCATTAATGAAATAGACGCAGGTTTAGATGATGCTTTTAATGTGAGAGCTAAGGCTGGAGTTGAAGTGCAAAGGATCCCTGAATTTAAGGAAAAAACTAGTCCAGGTGCTTATTATAATGGACCTGCTGTTGATGGTTCACGTCCCGGTATTTTTTACGCGAATTTATATGACATTAAAGCTACCCCTAAATATGGTATGAGAACACTTGCATATCATGAAGCTATTCCGGGTCATCACTTTCAAATTTCGATAGCCCAAGAATTAGAAGATTTACCTATTTTTAGAAAATTTGCTCCGTTTACCGCTTATGTTGAAGGTTGGGCTCTTTATTCAGAAAAGCTAGCATGGGAACTAGGTTTTCAAAATAACCCATTCGATAATATCGGTAGATTACAAGCCGAGCTATTCAGGGCTGTTCGTTTGGTTGTTGATACAGGTTTGCACGCTAAAAAATGGACAAGACAAGAGTCGATTGACTATATGATTCAAAATACTGGCATGGCTAAATCAGATGTCATTAGCGAAATCGAGCGTTACATCGTAATGCCAGGACAAGCATGTTCCTATAAAGTAGGAATGATGAAAATTTTAGAATTAAGGGCGAAGGCTAAAAAAGCGCTTGGCGATAAGTTCGACTTGAAAGAATTTCACGATGTTGTATTAAAAAATGGTGCAGTTCCTTTAGATATATTAGCGATGTTAATTGATAATTATATTGAAAAAACAAAAAGTTAAAAGACTCAGTTTAAGTTTCAAATCATGTATTAATACTGTAAACGGTAAGATTGGGCAGTTATTACCGTTTGTGTCTATACTTAGCTAGCTTTAACATTGATTATTCATTATTAATTGTTAAAGCAATAGTTAATATAATAGTGAAAGGCATACTAAATGAATTATGATATTGAAGACTTACGAGATGATGCGCGAAAATTTGCAAGCCAACAAGTGGAGGTTGATTTTCCTTGTGATGGTGGTAAGTTAAGTCACTTTTTTTGCTCTTCTAAAGATATTTCTAGTAGTGGTGTTAAACTCATCTCACTCAACGTAATGGAGTTAGGCAATACTCATTGCATTAAAATTGATCTGGGTGAAGGTTATGGGATCATCAAAGCGGTAGGTGAAGTTAAGTGGTGTTTAGAAATTGACGATGTGCCTACTTATTATGTTGGAGTTAAGCTGCAAGAACTTAGTGTAACAGACAGTGAGAATTGGAATAAATTTATTGATCAAATTTAGTCGGTTTACACATTCTTCATGCTTTGTAGTGATTGTTATCACTTCTTTCAATTTACTATCCAAAATGGATTTTTAAAAATGAACAATCAAAAAGACAACTTAGAAGCTAGACGTGAATCTCGACAGGAATTTAAAGACACCGTATTTATTGAGATCTTAGCGTCAAGTAGTTCAACTTCCAATGATCAAGTAGTATTAGAGTGTACAACCCTAGATGTTTCAAGTAAGGGATTAAAAATCAAAACCGATCACCCATTACTTTTGAGATCCATATTAGAGTTAAACTTATCCTTTGAAAAAAGTAAAAAAGAGTTTCAACTTATCGGTGAGGTGAGATGGAGTCGCTGTATCGATGAATCTCATTACGAAGCTGGTTTTGAATTACTAGATGCAGATCATGTAGAAATGGAAACTTGGAATTCCTTTTTATCAAAGCTTTGAATTAGTTTTAGTTTTTTAATTTTAATGAGTTAAAATAAGTTTATATACTAAGCGTTCTGTTGGTCTATCAAATGAAAAAACTATTATTTTTGTTTATTGCATTAGTAATTTACCATGGCTATTTGGAAATCTGGGGAGGCCGAGATTTTGCTCAGATTGGCGTTGCCGTAGAAAAATATAATTACTCTAGCGATTTAGACGAATTAGCCTCCGATTTATCATTAATCTATTCAGGTGCAAATGTTAATCAAAGTGGCTTAGCAACTGCTCAAATGGCTAATAGAGTCTATTATCGTTGGACAGACAAAAAAGGTGTACTGCAGCATAGTGAAAGGCGTCCTAACGTCGATAATTTTGAAACTATTCGAATGGGTGATTTATCCATTGAAATTCAAGAAAGCCTATACCAAGAAGAGATTAACAAAGCTTTAAATAAATAAGCTTTTACTTATTAGGTATACTTAGTTGTCGGAGTCGAGTATTTTCCGACTCGGATACCGGATTGTTAGATTTATAAGGGTTGCGTAACTTCAGTTGCTTTGAGGTTTTCTTCATTCGTATTTTGCTGGATTGATTGTATTTATTATTTTAGGCTTTTTTAAAAGAACATAAAGTGAGCCAGCTCCACCATGCTGTGGCAGTGCAGAATGTATGGCGATGACTTGCTCTATTTGTTTAAGCCATTGATACACATAGCTTTTTAGCTTTGCAGGTTGTTTACTCATTACACCTTTACCATGGGTAATTAGTAAACAGCGTAATTCGTTTATTTGAGAGCTACTGACCAGTTTAAATATAGTTTCTCTGGCTTGTTTTACAGAATAACCATGAAGGTCTAAATGATAGTCAAATTCGTATTTTGCTTGCCGTAAGTTCTTAAATACCATCGGCTGTAAACCTGATATTTTAAAACTAAGCACTTCTTCAGGCTCAACTTTTTCAACGTCCCCATCCGTTAAAAAGTTTTCAAATGGCTTAACCTCTGAAATCGCGACTTCTTGCCTATATTGCTTATTGATATTGGATGGTCGCGTCGACATTGCAATTTTATCTTGCTGGATCTGTTGTACACCCTGCATTTCTGCTAAAAAATCGTCTGAGTTGCTTGGCATGTTGAAGTGTCATGGGTATATACTATAATAACGCTATTGTTGAATAATCTCGCAATAAGATCAATCTATCCATTACTAGAAATGATCAAATGCTTGCATGACAAAAGAATAAGGAGAGAAAAATGATTGATGAAAAATTTGATGTGGTATTTCGTGGCCAAATCGTTAAAGGCAGAGATCTTGACGAAGTTAAAAATAACCTAGTTTCTTTGTTTAAATCATCGCTTAACGCTGTTGAGTCATTATTTAGCGGCGCAGATATAAAAATAAAAAAATCTCTCGATTATGTGACCGCAATGAAATATCAAACAGCACTCAAACAAGCGGGCGCATTGGCCATTATTAGCGAAGTTGTTATAGCTAAAGAAAAAGCAAATTTCATGTCGGCTGATGATGAAAGCGAAGTTCCAGAGAAACACAACCTTAGCCATTCGGCAACTGAGAATGAGTTGTCGACGACGAAAAAGATTATTAATGCTCAACAATCTAAAGTAGCCGATAGCGGCATGACAATGGCTGAAGTTGGCTCTCAATTAATGCCAGATAAAGTTTATGAAAAACGCGATATTGATACGAGCGATTTATCGTTGGCTAAAGTCGGGGAAAGAATATTGCCACCTAAAGTAGCAGAAACTCATGCACAACCTTCGATTGATCATTTGTCTTTAGAAGAGGAATAGGCTAAATACTAATGATTTTATGAATTTCTACTTACGTCAAAACAAAGAATCAAAAATTTCGTCATCGATAATTTAGCTAGTAATCCATATATTGCAGCAATAAGCGAAAGGTTAATTGACTTAGGTATAACCGATTTTCGTCAATATAGTATTGATAAACACAATAATCTTTTTTACAGAATTGACGACGACAATAAGCAAGTTTTGCTTTTAGCAATAATGGATGTAAGGCAAAGTATTCAAAATTGCTAACGGATATTATATTATTGGTATAAATCTAAGTTAGCTAATAAAAATGACACTTTTCATATTAATTACCTACCTGCGATAATGATCAAACCAAAGACTAGTTGCGCCAGCCACGGCTACCGGCATAACCAGAATATTGACTACTGGAATCATTGTTAAAAACATCACGAGTAACCCAAAACCAAACGGGCCACTTCGATAAGACTTGATATCACTCAATGTCTGCCTAAACGGTTGACGATGATTATCATTGGGGTAATCAATATATTGAATTGCCGACATCCATCCATTAAATAAGAACCATAAAATAGGTGCAAACATGGATAAAGGAGTAATAAATAGGATTAAACACAGTAATGCTCTTGGGATGTAGTAGGTTAGCTTGCGCCATTCACGCCCAATTAATCTTGGAATATCTTTAAATGAGTCGAGAATACTGAGGTTTTCGATTGATTTTGAATCGCCAGCTAAATGACATTCTACCGCTGTTGAAAGCAAGCCGTTAAATGGAGCCGCTATCCAGTTGGCAATGAAGCCGAACATAAAAAAGACGGTTACCAACACACTAATGACAATCAGCGGCCATAAAAGCCAATCTAAACTAGTGACAAACCAACTTAAAACCTCTGCTGACCAACGAATATACCAATCGGGGCTGCTAATATGAGTTTCTAGCCAGATTGGTAAGCTAGAATACCAATCTGAAATAATGTCAAACGCGTAGAAAGAGGCAGTTGTTAGTAATATAAAGTTAATAATCAAAGGTATAAACACAAACCGCTTGATATTAGGCTGCCAAATTAGTTCGTAACCCTTACGTAAGTATTGGGTTCCGTTAAATGAAGCGCTATTTATTGAATCGGTTTGCATAGATTAGCCAATATTTTATGTGTGAATTATTAGTGAAATAATTTAAACTATCGCGTTGAATAAAACTAGTACAAAATTGTAAGAGTTTTTCCCTATAGTACAAGTTTTGACTACAAAACATTCATTATGTCAATGGACATAAAAATAAAGATATAAGCAAGTATGCGATTAAAACAGATTAAATTAGCGGGTTTCAAATCATTTGTTGACCCCACAACTGTCCCTTTCCCTGAGAATCTAACCGCTATTGTTGGACCTAACGGCTGTGGTAAGTCCAATTTGATTGATGCGGTTCGTTGGGTGATGGGAGAGTCTTCTGCCAAGCATTTGCGTGGAGACTCGATGACAGACGTTATTTTTAACGGGTCTACTAGTCGTAAACCTGTGGGTCAAGCGAGTATAGAGTTGGTTTTTGATAATTCCGATGGGACTTTAAAGGGTGAATATGCGAGTTATGCTGAAATAGCACTTAGACGAACGGTTACTCGTGATGGTCAATCAAACTATTATCTGAATGGTACAAAATGCCGACGGAAAGACATTACCGGGATCTTTTTGGGAACCGGTTTAGGTCCTAGAAGTTACGCAATTATTGAACAAGGAATGATTTCCCGCTTGATAGAGTCAAAACCTCAAGAACTTAGAGTCTTTTTGGAAGAAGCCGCGGGTATTTCAAAATATAAAGAACGTCGTCGAGAAACGGAAACTAGAATCAGACATACCCGTGAAAATATGGAAAGATTAACCGACATAAGAGAAGAATTAGGAAAACAACTGGCTCATTTACAAAGGCAAGCCAATTCGGCTAATAAATACAAAGCATTTAAGCAAGATGAAAGACGACTGAAGGGTGAATTGTCAGCGCTTAAATGGCGTAAGTTTAATCAACAGGTTGAAACACTATCTTCAGAAATTTCCAAACTAGAAACTGAATTAGAAGCGAGGATCGCAGAGCAACGTCATGCGGATTTAGAAATTGAACAAACTCGCGAAAAACACATTGATATCTCTGACGCATTTAATCAGGCTCAAGGCAATTTTTATGGAATAGGTGCGGATATCGCACGACTAGAACAAAGTATTTCTCATAAAAAAGAACGCCAAGTTCAACTTAATCAAGACTTTCAACAAGTGAATAGTTCTTTGTCTCAAGCAACACAACAAATGTCTCAAGACGAATTGAGTTTAGCCGTCTTAAGAGAGCAAAAACTTGAGTTAGAACCCGAGCTAGAAGTACAACAGCAGAAATTAGAACAAGCACAAATCAGTTTAGAAGAGTTAGAAGTCTCTGTTTTAGATTGGGAACAAAATTGGGAAGAATATAATAAAAATTCAGCAACCAACAATCAAAAAATGGAAGTTGAAAGAACACGTATACACCACTTTGACAAAGTCATTGAACGCCTCTCTACTCGAATAGATAACAATCAAAAAGAGTCAGATAATTTAGCGGCACAGCCGATTGAAAATGATGTTTTAAATGCGTCATTAGAACTGAGTAAAACAGAAGAAAAAACTAATATTCTTAGCGAAAGTGTAGAAGTTTTGTTTGAAGAAATTTCGGAAATGAGAAATCAGCGAAGATCTAAACAAAAAGAAATTGAAATTAGCCGTTCGAAATTACAAAAAATTCAGAGCGAACATATCTCTTTAAATGCTATTCAACGAGCTGCTCTTGGAGATACAGATACTGGCGTTGTTGATTGGTTAACTAATAATGCAATAGTCGATAATAAAAAACTGGCGCAACATATTAAAGTTGATAGTGGATGGGAAGACGCTGTTGGAATGGTACTGGGTGATTATTTAGAAGCGACCAGTTGTGATTCTTTTTCAGCTTTTGAGAATGAATTAAGTAAGCTTGAAACGGGTCGCCTTTGTATCGTTGATAACTCGCTTTGTTCTGATATAAAACAAGCTGTCAACAATGAAACATCTTTTGAATCTTTAGCCAGTAAAATTCATAAACTCAATGTTAATGTTCCAACGTTACATAATGTTTTTGTTAGTGAGAGTTTGAGCGATGCCTTGGCACAACGTGAAAGATTGACTGCAGAACAATCTTTAGTGACTAAAGATGGTTTTTGGATCGCCAGTCATTGGATTCGTATCGCTAAACAAGAATCAGAAGAAATGAGCTTGCTTGAAAGAGAAAGTAGGCTAGAAACGTTATCGATTGAATTAGAAAAATATGAAGCAGAATTAGACGAGCTACAAGCAAGTGCAGATGATGAAAACGAAAAATTAAGAGATTCTGAAAATACATGGGAAGAAAAACAAAGAGAATTGCGAGTCGTCACCAAAACTTATAGTGATCTTCGTGCTCAAGTAGGCTCACAACAAGCTAAGCTGGAACAAATGGTAAAAAGAAAAGATGCATTAGTCAAAGAAAAAGATGATTTAACGCATCAATTACAAGTCGATGAAATGGCGTTATCCCAAAGCCGGTCGAGTTTAGAAAAATTAGTTGATGCGATGGCGGATGATCTTGAACAGAAAGAATTGTTATCTCGTCAAAAAGAAGAAAAAAGAAGAATGTTAGATGAAGCAAGAAACCAAGCTCGACAAGCTAAAGATAAAAGTCATGAGTTAGAGTTGAGTGTTGCTAACATCAACGCGGAAATAAACTCTAGTCAATCGACTAATCAACGCATGCAACAGCAAGTGACAGAAATGCAATCGCGAAAAATACAACTGCAAGATGCTCTTGAAAATGCTAATTCGCCGGATGACGAATTACAACTTGAGTTAAATTCAGCATTAGAAAAGCGTTTACAATCTGAAAATGCTTTAGCGCAAGCAAAAGATAACTTAGAAGTAGTCGAAAAATCTGTCAGAGTATTTGAAAAACAAAGAGGGGAAGCTGAGCAAGCTGCGCAGGCTGTTCGTTCTCGACTCGAACGATTAAGAATGCAATGGTCTGAAAATTCAGCTAAGCAAAATTCTCAAGAAGAAAATATCACCAGCCACGATGAAGATATTCAAACTATTATAGAAGGTTTAGAAGATGGCGCTAATGAAGATGAGTGGAATGAACGACTAGACAACATAGCAGCAAAAATACAACGTCTTGGTGCGATTAATTTAGCGGCAATAGACGAACATAATGAACAAAGTGAAAGAAAAATTTACTTAGATGCACAACATGAAGATTTAGACGAAGCGCTAGAATCTTTGGAAAGTGCGATTAGAAAAATTGATAAAGAGACTCGAACTCGATTTAAAGAAACCTTTGATAAAGTTAATACCGGATTGAAAGAATTATTCCCTAAAATATTTGGTGGCGGTCATGCTTATCTTGAACTAACAGGTGAAGATTTACTAGATACTGGTGTTACTGTTATGGCAAGACCCCCTGGTAAAAGAAATAGTACAATCCATCTTCTTTCCGGTGGTGAAAAAGCATTAACTGCACTTTCTTTGGTTTTTTCTATATTTAGGTTGAATCCTGCACCTTTCTGTATGTTAGATGAGGTTGATGCACCTTTGGATGATGCGAACGTTGGAAGGTTCTGTAAGCTAGTTAAAGAAATGTCTGAACATCTGCAGTTCATTTATATCACTCATAATAAAGTGAGTATGGAAATGGCAAATGCGCTAGCCGGTGTGACTATGCAGGAGCCTGGTGCTTCTAGATTAGTTGCGGTTAATGTTGACGAAGCAGCTCATTTAGCTGGCATTTAAGGAGCTGTATAAAAAAATGGATTGGCAAATAAGAATTACATTAATTATTTTTGGGATCGTTCTGGTTGCATATATCTATTTTGATTATTCGAAAAAAAAGAAAACGCTAAAAGATAATGACAAACTGAAAAAGCAGTTTGGGAAATTATCTACTGGTGTTGATCGAACTGGTTTTGATTCTGATGGCGTAGGTAAACCTAGAACAAAAAATCATTCAGACATTAGTGATCTTGCAGAAAAAATTGAACCTGAAGTTGGTGATTTAAATATTTCTGAAGGAGAGGTAGCCGCTCTAAAGGTTGATGAAAATCCTGAAATAAAATCGATAGAACCAAAAGTACATTCATTAATTATTCAAGCGAATGAATCCAATCTTTACACGGGTAATGATTTTATGCCTTTGTTTTTATCACAAGGATTCAAGTTTGGTGAAATGAATATTTTTCATCGTTACAAAAACATGGGAAAAAAAACTGGAGAACCAACGGTTAGTTTAGCCAATGCTTTAAATCCTGGTACTTTTGATTTACAAAATATAGATACATTTACAACACCAGCATTTGCTATTTTTTCTACATTTTCGGGTAATGAGGAGTATTTAATTAATTATAAAAACTTGGTGAAAACGGCAGAGTTTTTAGTTAATGAGCTTGGCGGAAAATTACTCGATACATCCGGAAATTTTTATACCCGAGAAATACATCAATACCGTTTAGATGAAATTACAGTAATGGTTAATGACGTTGCTACGAATTAGATTTAAATAAAAATAAGAGAATCCACTTTGCCTTCAAACCCACTCAAAACACAGATAAGTCGACTTAAAAAAGAGATAGAAGAATTAAATTATCAATATTATGTTTTGGACAATCCAAGTTATCCAGATTCACATTACGACAATCTACTATCAGAATTAGTTTTATTAGAAAGTAATCATCCAGAGTTAATTACTGATAACTCTCCGACACAAAGAGTCGGCGGGCAGCCATTAAGTGGTTTCTCACAGATTACTCATTTGACTCCAATGTTGTCTTTGGATAATGTTTTTGACTCTGAATCATTTAATAGGTTTTATCAAAGAGTTTTTCAAAAAACAAATGATGGCGAGCCAATCACATTTGCCTGCGAGCCTAAACTTGATGGCTTAGCGATCAGTTGTTTATACATTAATGGCGATCTAGTTCATGCCGCGACTAGAGGCGATGGGAAAATAGGTGAAGATGTCACTCACAATATAAAAACAATCCAGAGTATACCTTTAAAGTTACGTGGAAAATTCCCTAGATTATTGGATGTCCGTGGTGAAGTTTTTATGCCTAAAAATTCATTTGAAGAACTTAACAAAAAAGCGATAGAGAAGGGTGATAAGACTTTTGCTAATCCCAGAAATGCCGCAGCTGGAAGTTTAAGGCAACTTGATCCCAAAATTACAGCCAAAAGAAAACTAGCCGTTTATTTTTATGCCCTAGGAAATGCTGAATATGGAGATCATGAGGATGAGTTAATGAGCGGATTGACTGATTCTCATATTGCAAGATTGAAACAAATTAAATCGTGGGGAATACCAATTTGTGAAGAGATTGAAATCAGAAAAGGTGAGAAAGCTTGTTTAGAGTATTTTAAGCAAATAGGCGAGAAAAGAGCGAGTTTGCCCTATGAAATTGATGGTATTGTTTATAAAGTTGATTCGATTTTAGCTCAAGATAAATTAGGTTTTGTTGCAAAGGCTCCTCGATGGGCAATTGCGCACAAATTTCCTGCTAAAGAAGAAATGACGATTATCAAAGCTATTGATTTCCAAGTCGGTAGAACCGGGGCGATTACTCCCGTGGCTAGACTAGAACCTGTTTTTGTTGGTGGGGTGATGGTGAGTAATGCAACGCTACACAATAAAGATGAAATTGAGCGTTTGGATGTAAGAGTTAGTGATCATGTTGTTATTAGGCGAGCTGGCGATGTGATTCCGCAAATTGTTAGCGTCGTTTTAGCAAAAAGAGAAAAAAATACAATACCGTTAAGCTTCCCAACAATCTGCCCAATATGTCAATCATCTTTAGAAAAAGAATCGGATCAAGCAATTTACCGATGCACTGGCGGTTTGATATGTTCAGCCCAAAAAACACAGTCAATTATTCATTTTGTTTCACGTAAAGCAATGAACATTGATGGGCTGGGTGATAAGTTAGTTGAAGCATTATGTGAGAATAAATTAATTACTAATGTTGCGGATATTTACCAGCTCTCTAAATATGATTTAGTCGGCTTAGAGCGAATGGCAGAAAAATCTGCCAATAACCTATTGTTGGCAATAGATAAGAGTAAACATACGTCCTTAGCAAAAGTTATTTATGCACTTGGTATTCGAGAAGTTGGTGAAGTGACGGCGATGAACCTCGCGAATAGTTTATTGAACTTTAATAACATTACTAATGCCAGTCTAGAAGCGTTAGAAGACATCGAAGACATAGGACCGATTGTTGCGAAACATATTGTTTCCTTTTTTGAAAATGAAAATAATCTACAAGTCATTGACTCTTTAGTTGAACATGGACTAACTTGGTCAGAAATAAAACCTAAAGATGAGTCGGAGTTACCACTTATCAATCAAACTTGGGTTTTGACGGGCACTTTGACAATATTAAAAAGGAATGACGCTAAGGCGATATTGCAATCACTCGGCGCTAAAGTGAGCGGAAGTGTATCTAAAAATACAAACTGTGTGGTCGCAGGCGAATCCGCTGGCTCAAAACTCAAAAAAGCGAATGATTTGGGAATTAAAGTCATTAGTGAAGATGATATGTTAAAGGTTATTGAGTCATTTAAATAATAATTATTGTAACAAAGCTTCAATTCGAGCACTTTGAGTTGAAGTTTTTTAAATAAAGAATAGGAGAAATATAATGTTAACTATTACCGCACTTTACGCAGGGTTTTTGGGCCTTATTTTTATCGCATTGTCATTTAAAATCGTTGGTATTAGAAAAAGCGAATCAATTGGAATTGGGGACGGTGGAAACGAGAAGCTCCAGTTGGCATGCCGTGTACAGGCAAATTTTGCAGAATACGTGCCTATCGCATTAATATTGCTTGCAATATTTGAGTTAAATTCATGGGCTTCTCTCCATGTCCATATTATCGGCACGTCTTTAGTTATTGCTCGATTATTACATGCCTGGGGATACGGTAAGTCAAGTGGTATTTCCGCTGGTAGGTTTACCGGCATATTACTGACTTGGGTTGTGATCATTGTTCTTTCTGGATTAAATATCTATTCCGCTATAATTGCGTTATAAGATAAACTATTTAAAAAAATGAAGTCTGATTGAGAGATCTCTCACACGGGCTTCAGACATTTCTCTGTTATTCCGGTTACAAAGTCGACTTCATAATATTTTCTGAATCTCTATAATTAATCCCATACTAAGAATATGGATAGCAATTAAGAGGTTTTCAATGATTGAAACGAACCATCAATGGACTATTTTTTGCAAAGGACGCATGCGAGTCGAAGCATGTACAAATTGTGGTGACCTGCACCTTCCTAACAACACCGAAAGTCAATGTTCCGATAATAAATTAACAAACAGCTCGATTGTTATGGCTGGTTATTTAATGTTGTCCGAAATAGAGGCTAATATAGAGGAGGCGGCTTAATAACTCACTCATTGCTAGCTTCTCACTAAGCTGTTTTAAATTTCACAAATCTACGATTTTCCAGTCTGCGCTTTATTCACTTTAGTTTGTTGTCATCGATTGCACCTTCATTGGGGCTTTTTTTTATGCCGACGGATGGCGGTTATTAATAGAGTTAGGTAAACTATCAATATTCTACAAAGGACAATCTTTGGATTTTAGCTATTGAAACAATTAATCTATATTATTCTATTTTTAGTGATTCTTTTGGCTTCTGCTTTATTTTTTTCTCAAAATGACACATTAGTGACAGTTGACTATATTTTGAGCACGTTAACTTGGCCTTTAAATTGGCTAATGATTTTTCTATTCGTAATGGGTTTTTTATTAGGTTCTTTTTCTATGTTGATGGGATTAATCAATCTCAGGTTACAGCTTGTAAAAAGTAAGCGACTTGTTCAATTAAAAGATAAAGAGATTAAAAACTTGAGAGACTTACCCATTAGAGATGAGTATTAGTTCATAAAACACTATGAATGAATTACTAATAACAGTTGCTTTTTTATTGCCTACCGCATGGTATTTTGGTTATCGTAATGGCAAAAAAAGAATGGATGAAACATCCAATAAACGACGCCAAGGCCTCTCCAAAACCTATTTCACTGGTTTAAATTATCTTTTGAACGAAGAGTCGGATAAAGCAATCGATACTTTTGTCAGTATGTTAGAAATCGATTCTGAAACTTTAGAAACGCATTTAGCTTTAGGTAACTTATTCCGTAAACGAGGAGAAGTTGATAAAGCAATTCGCATCCACCAAAATTTAATAGCCAGACCTTCTTTGTCCACCGATGATAGAAAAAAAGCATTGCTCGAATTGGGGTTTGATTATATGAGTGCAGGTCTTTTAGAAAGGGCTGAAAATATTTTTAAGGAGCTTAGTGACGATTATATTCATAAAGACGTTAGCCTTGCAAAACTGTTAGCTATTTATCAACAAACTAAAGATTGGCAAAAAGCAATTGCAACCGCCGCAAAAGTTGCCCATTCTGGCAACCCTCAAGTTAAAAAAGAAATCACTCATTTTTATTGTGAACTCGCAGAAGAGTCACTGCAAAAAAAAGCCTATAAAAACGCGATTAGCTTTATAAAAAAAGCGCTACAAGTGGATATACAAAGTGTAAGAGCTACTTTGATTAGTGGACAAATTCATTACTCTAAAGAGCGTTATAAAAAAGCGATAAAAAGTTTTAGCGAGTTAGCTAAAAGAGATGTTGCATTTTTACCGGAAGCACTGCCATTGCTAGTTAATAGTTTTGCTCAAATAAATGACCAGCGTGGGCTTTCGTTATTCTTACAGGATGCATTGAATCGAGGGGCAGGAATTTCTACAATTTTGGCTTATGCCGATATTTTACAAACAAATTCACCTGATGCTATTTCTGGAGAGCGTGCAGCTGCCGAATTTATTGCGAAGCAGATGCATGTTCATCCTTCGATCAGAGGTTTGTACCAATTAATTAATTTACATGTTGGACATGCGAGTGAAACAGCAAAACCTAGTCTAGTGATGCTAAAAGACGTTGTGGCCAAACTTTTAGAAAAAAAACCAGTTTACCAATGTAATCAGTGTGGTTTTGATTCAAAATCATTATTTTGGCAATGTCCAAGTTGTCAAAATTGGGGAAGTGTCAAACCAATTCAAGGGTTAGAAGGGGAGTAATCTTAGATGTCGTCAACATTTTATAAAAAAATTAACAAACCAAAAATTAACAAACCAATTATTGTTGCCCTTGATTTTGATGATAAACAAAAAGCGCTGGCGCTAGTGAATCAATTAGATCCAAATCAATGCCGATTAAAAGTGGGCAAAGAAATGTTTACTTCTTTTGGAGCCGAGTGGGTGCAGATCTTAATTGATAAGGGTTTTGATGTTTTTTTAGATTTGAAATTTCACGATATTCCAAATACAGTTGCTAAAGCTTGTGTTGCAGCGGCTAAATTGGGTGTTTGGATGGTTAATATTCACGCTACTGGTGGCCGTCAAATGATGCAAACCGCAAAAAAAGCACTAGATGATTATTATCAGCAGCAGCGAGAAATTGGATTGGCTAACGATGTTGTAGTCAGCAAGACTTTATTGATTGCGGTCACTATTTTAACCAGTATGGACGATGAAACATTCCAAGAATTAGGTTATAAACGAAGTATTCAGGAACAAGTAGAGCATTTAGCTAAATTAGCTCAGGAAAGTGGCTTGGATGGTGTTGTTTGCTCGGCAAAAGAAGCAGAAAAGCTATCAGAATTATTGGGGGACTCATTTGCTCTTATCACTCCAGGAATCAGACCTGCAAACGCATCATCTGATGACCAAACTAGAATTATGACGCCTGTAAATGCAATTTTGGCGGGTTCTAGCTATTTAGTGATAGGGCGGCCGATCACCCAATCGGCCGATCCTCTGAAAGCTTTGTGCGATATATCTGAAAGCATTGCCTCCCTATAGCCATCCTATTATCAACTCTATAATATCGCTCCTGCCTTGAGGCAATCAATTTTAAATCATAAAATCATGGAGCAGAATTATGAAAAACTTATTAACGGTACTACTTTTATCACTTGTTGTTATTATCTCATTCCCTACAGAAGTTAAAAGTGCGAATGTAACCGCGAAACAACCATCTAGCGCAACAAGTAATAAAGTTAGCTTAAACAAGGTCAATTTAAACAAAGCCAATGCTGAAGACATCGCATTGGTCTTAAAAGGGGTTGGCTTAGTGAAAGCACAAGCAATTATCATGTATAGAAACAAACATGGTGATTTTAAAGCAATTGAAGAATTAGCAAGCGTCAAAGGAATAGGCGTTGCAACGATTGCAAAAAATCATAGCAAGATTATGTTGTAGATAAAATTAGCACGACTAAAAGGCTAATAGTCCCCAGAGAGGATAAACTATTAGCCTTTTATTTTGTTTGTCATATACCAAAGAGCAAAAAATATAAAAGCCGATAATGCGCCAAAAGCATGAGACTCTTCCACAACATTCGCACCAATTAATTTTTCTGTTTCGGAATTTATTTGCCAAAAACTTTCTGCGAATAATTTGCCGACTGTAAATATCACAATAGTCAAATTAATCCATTTTCCACTTTTCCAAGATAAAAGTGCGCCACCTATTAAATATCCATGTAGTGCGCCGGATAAACCGACATACCAATGAAGGTTCATAAACCAATGGAGTAACAATACATTTAAGACCATGCAAAATAATAAGAGGTAAGTCCGAAGCTTTTGATTAAGAACTGGTTGATAAAAAATATCCATCAGCCATAAACCAGCGATATTAAGAATCCAATGATTCCAGTTACTATGACAAAAATTTGCTGTGAAAATCCGCCATACTTCACCCTGATTAACACTGGTAGACTCGTAGCGTAGGTATTTGATACTTTCTGGTGCGAAGAGCATTACTAGCAAAGTTAAAGAGGTAACCAGTAAACTCAATTTATAGTGATGGTATTGAGCAAGTATTTTAGTGATAGATTGTATGAGGGACGTTTTATTCATATCGATAAATTACTAGAGAGCGGGCGGTATTACAACCCTGACTTAATAATACGCAAAAAAAAGCCTCAATAAAGAGGCTTTTTCGCTTTTTATTTGGCTCCCCCTCCCCGATTCGAACGGGGGACCTGCGGATTAACAGTCCGTCGCTCTAACCAGCTGAGCTAAGGGGGAACAACAACCCTCTGTATGAGGGAGCGCTATAATAGTGGATGATAATCCAGTGGTCAACCTTCAATTTCAATTATTGTTACTTTTTTTTAAATCAATATTTTTAAGGCTAAAAGTAGTGAGCTGAAACTTTTTTCAAACGAGCTATAGCGTCTTTTAATGTTTCCATTGATGCAGCATAAGAGAGCCTTAAATGGCCTTTTGCGCCAAATGCACTTCCAGGAACTAGTGCTAATCCAACCTCATTTAGAATCAGCTCGGCTAAATCGGTATCATCATCGCAACCGGCTTTTGTTATTAGCTCGCTTGCATCTGGAAAGGCGTAAAAAGTTCCATCACTTTGGAGGCATTTAAATCCTTTTATGGAATTTAACTCGGAGACAACATAATCATGCCTTTCTTTAAAGGCGGCCAGCATTGGTTTAATACAAGATTGATCACCATCTAAGGCTGCAACTGCGGCGGCTTGAGAAATTGATGCTGGATTAGACGTGCTTTGAGATTGAACTTTTTTCATCGCGCCAATTAATTTACTCGGTCCTGCAGCATAGCCGATCCTCCATCCTGTCATCGCATAGGCTTTAGATACGCCATTTAACACAACAGTTTGTTCATAAAGATCAGGGCAAGCATTTAAAATATTAACGAAACTACCTGATTCCCAAAGAATATGCTCATACATGTCATCTGTAGCAACAATAATATTAGGGTGTTGTAATAGTACATCACCGAGTGCTTTCAATTCTTCTTTAGAATAGGCAACACCGGTTGGGTTACTTGGACTATTGATAACGAATAGCTTTGTCTTGTTGCTAATCGCTTGTTTTAATTTTTCTGGCGTTATTTTAAGATCATTATCAATATTGGTATCAATAATCACCGGAGTCGCATCTGCCAATATCGCCATGTCTGGATAAGACACCCAATACGGAGCAGGGATTATCACTTCATCGCCTTTATTTAATAGCGCTTGGCACAGGTTAAAAAAGCTTTGTTTGCCACCGCTAGATACCAATATTTGATTAGCTTCATAGTCAAAATTATTATCTCGTTTAAACTTAGCGATGATTGCCTGCTTTAACGCTGGAGTTCCATCCACTGCTGTATATTTAGTTTGACCGGATTTGATTGCTTCATATGCCGCTTGTTTTATGTGCTCTGGCGTATCAAAATCAGGTTCACCTGTACCTAAACCAACAATATCTTTACCTTGCGCGCGTAATTCGGCAGCTTTTGCAGCAACCGCTAAGGTGCTAGACGGTTTAACTTTTTTGATTCGATTAGAAAGTTGGATTTCCACAATATTAAGCCTCATTTGTAAATTTTTACTGGAAACGGATTCAATCCTGAATAATATGGTAATTGTAACCGACAGAGAATAAAATAAGATAGATTAAAAAGTAATACAATGAGTAATATGGAACAAGAATTTAAATTTAAATTAAAATCGCCATTTAAACCTGCTGGTGATCAGCCTACAGCGATTAAAGAATTGATGGAGGGTTTAGATGATGGGTTAAGTCATCAAACTCTTTTAGGCGTAACCGGTTCGGGAAAAACCTTTACAGTCGCTAATATCATTCAAAATACGGGGCGACCAACGATTATTCTAGCACCAAATAAAACCTTGGCTGCGCAGCTTTATGGTGAGATGAAATCATTCTTTCCAGATAATGCGGTAGAGTTTTTTGTTTCTTATTACGATTATTATCAGCCAGAAGCTTATGTGGCTAGTAGCGATACATTTATTGAAAAAGATGCCTCAGTGAATGACCATATTGAACAAATGAGACTTTCCGCCACACGATCTTTACTAGAAAGGAGAGATTCAATTATCGTTGCATCAGTATCGGCTATTTATGGTTTAGGTGATCCTAAACAGTTTCATAAAATGGTGATGCATTTAAAGCCGGGTGATGAAATTAGTCAAAGAGCGGTTTTAGTAAAATTAGCAGAATTACAATTCACTCGAAATGATACTGATTTACAGCGCGGAACTTACCGAGTAAGAGGTGATGTGATTGACATATTTCCTGCAGAATCTGAAAGAAACGCCATCCGTATCGAGTTGTTTGATGAAGAGGTTGAGAATATCAGTCTATTTGACCCTCTAACCGGTGAAGTATTTAAGAAACTAGCTAGAGCGACTATTTTCCCAAAATCTCATTATGTCACCGCTAGACAGACAATATTGGACTCAGTTGAAAAAATTAAAATTGAGCTAAAACAACGTTTAGCCAAACTTGAAGAGTTGAATAAACTAGTCGAATACCAAAGGCTTGAACAAAGAGTTCGTTTTGATATCGAAATGATGCAAGAGCTCGGATATTGCTCTGGAATAGAAAATTACTCGCGTTATATGTCAGGCCGAGAGCCCGGTGAACATCCCCCCACTTTATTTGACTATTTGCCTGATGATGCACTTTTAATCATTGATGAATCCCATGTCATGGTTTCCCAAATTGGCGCAATGTACAAAGGCGATCGATCTCGAAAAGAAAATTTAGTGGAGTATGGTTTCAGACTCCCCTCAGCTCTCGACAATCGCCCTTTGCGTTTCGATGAATTTGAAGGTCTTGCTCCTCAAATGATTTTTGTCTCGGCAACGCCGGCTAATTACGAGAAAGAAATCTCAGGTCAAATTGTTGAGCAAGTTGTTAGGCCTACCGGTTTGCTTGATCCTGAAGTGGAAATAAGACCGGTATCGACTCAAGTTGATGACTTACTTTCAGAAATTAGAAAAAAGGCCGCGATCAATGAACGTGTTCTAGTGACAACATTAACAAAACGGATGTCAGAAGATTTAACTGATTACTTAACAGAACATGGTGCTAGGGTACGATACTTACATTCAGATATTGATACTGTGGAAAGAATGGAAATCATACAGGATTTAAGGCGGGGCGTATTTGATGTGCTCGTGGGCATTAACTTATTAAGAGAAGGTTTGGATATGCCGGAAGTTTCTTTAGTGGCTATTTTAGATGCCGATAAAGAAGGTTTTTTAAGATCTGAACGCTCATTAATTCAAACAATAGGGCGTGCCGCGAGAAACCTAAATGGAAGAGCTATTTTGTACGCAGACAAAATAACCGGATCAATGAAACGAGCGATAGACGAGACTGATAGAAGACGTGAAATTCAACATCAATATAATATTGATAACAATATCACACCAGTTGGTGTGACTAAGTCAATTGATGACATTATGCAAAGCGGTGAAAAATTTAGTGTTTCTCAACTATCAAAACAGAGACGAGTAGCGGAAAAATCCGCCGAGTATAAAGTTCGTACACCCGCCCAAGCAAGTAAGGCTATAAAGGAACTTGAAAATAAAATGACGGATGCTGCAAGAAACCTAGAGTTTGAGAAAGCGGCTAAATTCAGAGACGAGATTAGTTTATTGAGAGAGGCTATATTTAAGTAGGTAGAGTATCCATGTACAATTTTTTCTATTTTTAGCTTGTGTAAGGTCTTCGTTATTTTGAGTTTTGTTTAAAGATATTATTCATTGTTATTTAACTCTTTTTGCATAAGTTTAATGACTTCACTTGTTTGTTGTAAAATCGGTGGAGTCCATATACGGGTTTTCTGGTTATCGGTCTGCAGAAATTTACTGATGAAGCCAATCTACTCACAGAAAAATTTGGTGATCGATTTACTCCACTGACTTTACTCATAGAAAAATGAACAATAACCAGAGGTTTTAATAATCTCTTCAACTAGCAACACGATCCCCCGGAAAATGTTTGATAGTGAACATGAAATTTTAGAGAAATGCTACATAAATTTTTAGTGGCAGAAGCGGTTCCTTTTCACTCAGCCTGGGAAAAGCAAGGGCATATTGACAGAGATTTGTGGCGTAAGGCGGGTGAGCATGGTTTCTTATGTCCAACGGTGCCAGAAGAATATGGTGGCGTTGGTGGTGACTTCCTTTTTAATGCTATTGTCGATGAAGAATTAGCTAAACTTTGTTTGTCAGGCATTGGATGGGGACTTCATTCGGATATAGCCGTGCCTTATATATTGAATTATGGTTCTGAAGAACTAAAACAAAAATTTCTGCCTGGTAGCGTCACTGGCGATATCATCACAGCGATTGCTATGACAGAACCTGGAACAGGCTCTGATCTACAAGGCATCAAAACCAATGCAGTATTAGATGGTGATGAATATATCATCAATGGCTCAAAAACCTTTATTACTAATGGTCAACAGGCGGATCTAGTTATTGTTGTTGCCAGAACTGAATCCGAGGTCGTTTCAAAAGGTATCAGTTTGTTTATAGTGGAAGCTAAAACTCCAGGTTATAGTCGAGGTAGTAATCTGGAAAAAACAGGTATGAAAGCTCAAGATACTTCAGAATTGTTTTTTAGTGATGTAAGAATACCTAAAGACAATTTATTAGGAGAATTAGGTAAAGGTTTTGGTTATCTAATGGATGAATTGCCACAAGAAAGACTTTCTGTTGCATTAAATGCAATAGCCGATACTGAATCAATTTTAGAGCAAACCATTGAATATGTCAGCGTGCGTAAAGCGTTTGGAAAAAGCAATGCCAGTTTTCAGAACACACAGTTTAAATTGGCTGAAGCTGATACAAAAGTCACTTCAACATGTGTCTTCATTGATAGACGTTTAGAGCTAAATATAGACCGCAAACTGGATGTCGCTACAGCAGCAAAAGCAAAATTGTTAGCTACTGAAGTACAATGTGAAGTACTTGATGAATGTCTTCAGTTACATGGCGGGTGTGGTTATATGTGGGATTAGCCTGTAGCAAGAGCTTTTGCTGATGCTAGAGTACAAAAAATATATGCCGGTACCAGTGAAGCGATGAAACTAATAATCTCTAGAGCTATATTCAATAACCGAAGATTTAATCAACGATACCCGCTTTAATAGCGTAAAGCGGGTAAACATATTAATGTGGTAATTTTAATGAATGGCCCTTTAAAACAATTAAAAATCTTAGATTTCTCAACATTACTCCCTGGCCCCTATGCCACCATGTTAATGGCTGATATGGGGGCTCAAGTGCTAAGAATTGAATCGCCAACTAGAGCGGATTTAATGAAGACAATGCCCCCAAAATATGGTGACATTTCTTATGCCCACCTAGCGATTAATCGTAATAAAAAGTCTTTAGCTGTTGATTTAAAACAGCCTGACGCGCGCGATATTATTATCGCTTTGTTGGATGAGTATGATGTGATTATTGAACAGTTTCGACCCGGTGTGATGAAAAAGTTGGGATTAGGCTATAGTGAGCTTAAAAAAATAAAACCTGAACTGATTTACTGTTCGATTACGGGTTATGGTCAAACAGGTACGCATAAAAACCGAGCCGGTCATGATATTAATTATCTAGCTCTAAGCGGTCTTGCTAGTTATAGCGGACGCAAACAGTCCGGTCCGAGTTTAAGTGCAACTCAAGTGGCAGATGTTGCCGGTGGTTCACATCATGCAGTCATGGGTATATTAGCGGCTACAATTGAACGCCAAACTAGCCGAAAGGGGCAGCATTTAGATATCAGTATTTGCGCGGCTAGCTTCGCCTTAAATACCATCTTTGGCGCATCGGCATTGGCCAGCGGCATAGATCCAGATTATGAAGATCAAGTGCTTAATGGTGGTTGTTTTTATGATTATTACCAAACTCAAGATCAACGCTACATTTCAGTTGGTGCGCTCGAGCCAAAGTTTGCAGCGTTATTTTTTGAGACAATTCAGAAGCCACAATGGTTGGCAAGAACAATGCTGCCACTTGGTGAACAGCAAGCGTTAAAAGAAGATATAAGCGCTTTAATTAAACAACACCCCCTTCAATATTGGCAGAAAACATTTGCTCAAGTCGATTGTTGTGTTGAGCCAGTACTAAGCATCAATGAAGTCGCTCAATCTGACTTTGTCAGAGACCGAAACATGATAGTTGAGTTAACATTGGATGATGATAAAAAAATAAAACAGATAGCAGCAGCAATTCAATTTACTGAACACTCTCCTAACTACACCGTAGCTAAACAAGTAGGTGAAAATACGATAGAGGTATTAAAAAAGATAGGCTATTGCAAAAATAAAATCAAACGGTTACTGGAGAATAAAACAGTATCGGCCATAGATCATTGATTAAAATGATTAGATGTATCTTGAGGTGGGAAGGGGATATTTCTAGCCTGTAAATAAAACTGTGTAACTCGTCATCCTCTCACCCCGCACCCCTCACCCCGCAGCCCTTGCCCCGTCACCCCTGAAGTGTTTTAGCAGGGATCTCTATAGGCACTCAAGGCAAATGCTGATTTTGTTGTGAGATTATAGCTATATTCGGGGTGGCTGGTTTTATGTCGCTGGTTTTATGTTCCATTATAACGGCCAAAAGTGATACACTAATTTTTAAACAAGCATAAATGAGCACCTTTGAATGTCAGATATAGCATTGCTGAGAACAGGTATAGAACTACCTATGAAAGGAGAAGTGGTTTATTTTAATTATTTCTGGTTACGCGACAACTGCAGCAGCTCATGGGATAACAGCACTCAGGAACGTACCTTTGATATCCTCGCCGAAGCGGATGATATGCACGCGACAAGTGCCTGCATAAAGAATGAATCACTGGAAGTTATTTGGAGTGATGGCTTTCAAAGTCGCTACGATTTAAATTGGCTTAGTCGTTGGCACAAGGGAGATAATCATGGTGATTTGGCCGTTCGTGCGCGTGCAACTTGGTATGGCGATCACTATCAAAACATGGCGCGTTTTACCTATGATGATGTAATAGCTAACCCGCCCAGTGTAGCTGATTGGGCGGAAGCGATATTGGATGAAGGTGTCGCCCTTATTCAAGGGATGCCCAATTCAAACGAAGGGTTGAAAACCTTATGCGAGCTGTTCGGAGTTGTGCGCCCGTCTTTTTCTGGTTACACCTTTGATGTGAAATCAAAAGCGAATCCTGAAAACCTTTCTTATACTGACAAGGCTCTTGAGTTGCATACTGACTTGCCTGCAGAAGAGCTTGCACCTGGTCTCCAGTTCTTGCACTGCCGAATCAATGATGCGGAAGGCGGTAACAGTTTGTTTGTTGATGCTACTACAGTGGCCAATGCGTTGAAACAGAATTATCCAGAATACTTTAGAATACTCACTGAATACGAAGTGCCTTATCGCTATACTACAGACTATCAGGATGTGCGAGCCAAGCAGCGAATAATTGAGCTAGATCCTAATAATGGGGAGGTCAGCGGTATCCATTTCAGTCAGCACCTGGCAGATGTATTTGACCTCTCTCAGCGTAAAATGGATATTTTTTATCCCGCTTTCCGCAAGTTTGGACAGATGCTGCAGGACCCTCAATATCTGATGACCTTCCGTCTCAATGCCGGGGAGTGCATCGTGTTCGACAACCATCGTATAGCCCACGGCCGATCGGCTTTTATCAAGGGAAGTGGCGCAAGGCACCTGCGTGGTTGTTATGTTGACCGTGGAGAGCTTCGTAGCGTTTACCGTGTATTGCGTGCTAAATATCCAAAAGTGGAAGTGGTTACACCGCATCAGTCGGCCATCGAACTGTAGTCGATCTAATCCTTTTGGGAATAAGTAAAATGCAAACAGAACAAGAACTACGGGTTGATCTGGCAGCCGCTTTTAGATTTATCTATGAAATGGATATGCATGAGTCGGTCTCCAACCATCTGAGCGCCGCGGTATCCGCAGACGGTAAGATGTTCCTTATGAACCGTCGTTGGATGCACTTTGCAAATATCACTGCCAGTAGTCTGCAATTGCTTGACAGTGAAGACGATAGCATTATGCAGACTGAGGAAGCCCCTGATGCATCTGCTTGGAGTATCCATGGAAATGTGCATGAGTCATTGTCACAAGCACGCGTTATTCTACACGTACATTCTACTTATGCTACGGTGCTATCAACTTTGAAAAATCCCCGTATATTGCCGATCGATAACAATACGGCACGGTTTTACGAGCGTATCGCCTATGACACCAATTTCGCAGGTATAGCCTCCAGTGATGAAGAAGGAAAACGCATAATGGATACCCTTGCCGGTAAAAAAGCGTTGATGATGGGTAATCACGGTATTACCGTGGTAGGGGAGACTATAGCGGAAGCTTTTGAGGATCTGTATTATCTGGAAAAAGCCTGTAAGACTATGGTGTTAGCCTATTCAACAGGGCAACCTCTCAATGTTCTACCCCATGAACTAGCTCTGCAGACAGCAGAAAGCTGGGATGAATTTCGAGGCCAGTCTTACGCTCATTTCGAGCAGCTGAAAGTTATGCTTGATAAAAAGGGCAGCTCATATCGGGAGTAAAACATAATCTCTTTATTCTAGTCCATTTTGCATGGTATGTAGTAATTAATGGACTATTGTGATGCTGGGCTTACGGCAGTTCTGTTAATGTATAACCTAAATAGACCACACACCTTCATGGTTTTACGGTTTTATGACTCTTAAGTTTGATAAGCGAACATTAACGCTTATTCATTCCAGTAAACGTCGGGAATGTTCGCCCTAATTCCCCACAAATCTTATTTATTTAATTGAACCAAGAGTTTACACAGGTTAACTCGGAAACCAATGGAATATTAATAGCACTTAGTTGTTATTAATGTGCACAACACAATATTTAGTTCATTTATATCAATATGTTAAGGATTAGTAAATGCGCAAAGCACGCTTTGGCCGTTGCAGCTGCAACGAAAACACGTGCTTCATCGATTTTTGAAGGGCAGCTTCACTTACAATAGGTGTCGTTCAAATTCATAGCTTCGGACGTCTACGATAGGTACACCTATAATAGACCGGTATGTTTGAGTGCTCGTTGTCAATATCTTAACCGCTCGGGCAGCATTGCACGGACAACTCAGCTATTTGAGTAACAAAGATAGCAAATAATTCGTCCGCTATTGATACCGTTGACCACTCTGAATACTATGACTTATTTTTGAGGTGAAATGAGTGTAGGCTCCGTCACTTTTAATGCTGGAGCCTATTAAAATTTAGCTCAGATTAGTTCAACGTTGGCATTGAAAACTCAGCCCCTTCACGAACACCAGCAGAAGACCAGCGCTGGGTGACAGTTTTACGTTTCGTGTAAAAGCCTACCGCATCTGGACCGTATGTATGTAAATCACCAAATTATGAACGCTTCCAACCACCAAAACTATGGTAAGCAACAGGCACAGGCAATGGCAAATTAATGCCAACCATACCCACTTGAATATTATCAGAAAAATACCGAGCCGCTTCTCCATCACGAGTAAAAATACAGGTACCATTGCCATATTCATGTGCGTCAATTAAGTCCATTGCCTCTTGCATTGTTTGCACACGGACAACTTGCAATACTGGACCAAAAATTTCTTCTTTATAGCTCTCCATATCAGGGGTGACGTTATCGATTAAGGTACCGCCAATAAATAATCCGTCATTGTAACCTTCAACTTGAGGGTTACGACCATCAACTACAATGGTTGCACCTTGCTCTTGGGCAAGATTAATATAGCCGACTACTTTGTCTCGATGTTGGCTAGTAATAACGGGACCAAAATCATTGCTGCTGTCGTTAAATTCACCAACTTTAAGGTTTACCATTGCTGCAACCATTTTGGCAACCAACGCATCACTAGCGGCTTCACCGACAGCAACGGCAACAGATAACGCCATACAACGTTCACCTGAAGAACCAAATGCAGCATCAAGTAACTGATTAACGACATTCATAACGCCATCAGGTAATCCGGCTTCTTTCAATAACTGAGCAATAAATAGCGTTGAACTTGGATCGCGCTCTGATGGTTTTAATATGAAACAGTTACCGCAAGCATGTCAGCCGCATGGCCGATAGGGCCATAAATTCGGTCACCAAAAATGGGATAAAGACCAGAACGAATAGACAGCGGCATGCCTTTTCGGTATGAGAAATAAGCGATCGATAAGCCTGCTATAGCAAATATTCCCCATCCGTGTAATCCCCAATGGAAAATACTAACACGCATAGCCACTTGTGCCGCTTCGGCTGTTAATGCCTATCCCAGCGCCAAATAACATGGAAAACCAGGAGAAAAAGCTATATTAAGGTTTTTCATCATCAGCACCAAGCTGAATACTACCGTAGCGGCTGAAAGCAGTATAAACCGCTAAGAATAAGAAAAAACTGGCTAAACCAACGTAGTACCATGCAAAATTAGAAGTAATAAAGCCTTTTGCGGCGGTATAAATTGAGCCTGCATATTTGGGGTCAATTACGGTAAACAGCACAAACAAAGCGACAAGTATCGCGGAGCCGATAGCCATAACGGGGTTAACCCCAGACAGCATCCCGTCGGTTTTAATCATATTTGAAATGTTCTTCAAAAGGTAACACCTTATTCGCGACTGGTTGACCAATGTATTGGTTGACAAGACTCAGCATTATAATCAATAAGCTTTGCCATGAATCAGCATATACGAAGTTTACTGTTATATTTATAGTTTATATTTATATTCTTCAGGTAGATTTTGGCACATGTGATTGAATCATTTAATCTTGATACAGAATATAAAAACCAGCAAAAACGATACAAGCCACATTTTGTGGAATAGTCAAAACAATCACAATCAATAAAAACTACCCCAAAGGTATAAAAATATTTATGGATGCAATTAGATAACTTATGGAATACTATTTAGCAGCATTAAGCGAACAAAATTTAGAAAACAGAAAAGTAAAAATGATAAATTAGAAACGACAATCATAACCATAAGAATTGGGACAACATCATGAAAAAAAGATTACCCCCTTTTAATTGGATTCGGTCATTTGAGGCCGCCGCGCGTCACTTAAGTTTTACTCATGCCGCACTTGAGTTAAATCTTACTCAGGCAGCTGTTAGCCAGCAAATTAAAGGTCTTGAAAGTCAGTTGGGTGCAATATTATTTAAACGCTTACCCCGTGGTTTAGAACTCACTAATGCGGGTGCTGCTTATTTGCCAGCTGTACATGAATCAATAAAAAAATTAACTATAGCCACGGAAGAAATTTTTGGTCAAGGTCGAATCAATTTACTCACTGTTAAGGTTAATCTAGTGTTTTTTTGTCAATGGCTGGCTCCTAAAATAGGCCGTTTTAGAGCGCTACATCCCGATATTAACTTACGCATAACCAGCAATATATGGATTGATGAGAAAGAAAACTCGGCTGATAGCGATTTTGAAATTCGTTATGGTAAAGGTAAGTGGCAATTACTAAAATCTGATCGTCTTACATGGGACGATTTATTTCCTGTCTGTAGCCCTGACTTTTTGAAAAAAAATACCGCATTACTAACCCCCGATGATTTACAAAACCATACCTTATTACATGTTATAGGTTATGAAGAAGGTTGGGGGTCTTGGTTGAACCAAACCAATCATGAACACTTAAGGCTCAGTCAAGGTTTTCAATTTGATACCTTAGTCACAGCACTTGAGATGGCTGCACTAGGTGAAGGATTAGCGCTCGGACGTACGAGTTTAGTTGATGGGATGATAAAATCAGGTCGTTTGGTTGCACCATTTGAGCAAAGAATCCCAACAGATGAGGCGTTTTATCTGGTATATGCCGGTTCACAGCTGAATCATCCTCATGCAGAGGCTTTTAGAAACTGGTTATTAGAAGAGGTGACACAATAATAGTTATTACACTCACCAAACGAGTAACCTGTCAGAGTTATATTCTAACCTTTGATTCTTTTAAATTTCAAGTGACCAATTCTGCCTCACGTATACCCATTCCACTTCAAGATGCAGGTTTCTAGCCTCACCTGGTGGTGCCTACTCCTAGTGTTCAAGTTTCCTAGCTGAACACTGAAGTCTGCATCTTGAGGTGGGATGGATATATACAGTAAAGCCATAATGTGAAATTTATTCCCACGCAACTTTACACAAAAAGCATCATGCAAACTCTCACGTAACTTTTTAAAGAGTTATTCACTAGACTTTTTAGCTATTTTCACTTAAGGATTATTAGCCATAAATAAAATTGACCCTTTGGGGTGTTTTTTATTGCTGGTTCATTTTCCTAAGACGGCATACTATCAATTTAGAGAATAACTTACAGTCTAAATCTATAGCGATATGCAGTTAACTCACTAATAAATAACGAATTTCTAGAAGAGAAACAAGGGTGTATTAAAATAAACTCCCAACAGGTTGGGTAGGATTTAAACAAATCCGCAAGTCCAAAAGAACGGGTGTCAATAGTAAAAGAGTCATAAGGACAATTATATATGAAAAATGATTTACCGTTAGTCGGAGTGCGTGTTATTGATTTTGGCCAACAAATTGCTGGTCCAGCCGTTGCGATGATCCTTGCGGACTTAGGTGCCACCGTTATCCATATCGATCCACCAGAAGGTCCCCAATGGGATCATCCCGCGAATGCTATTTTAAATCGAAATAAAAGCAGTTTACGGTTAGACTTAAAATCAGATGATGGGCTTAAAAAAGCGTTTATGTTGATTGAGAGTGCTGATGTCGTGCTTGAAAGTTTTCGCCCGAATGTAATGAATCGTTTAGGTATAAGTTTTACAAAGTTACGTGAAAATCGTCCGCAATTAATTACCGTATCATTGCCTGGTTTTGCTAGTAACGATCAGTTGCGTTGTGAATGGAAAGCAACTGAAGCTATTGTTGCTGCAGCATCCGGCGCATTTACTGACA